>OGJW01000056.1_pt1 | contig 54178 bp, 50 predicted proteins | sample 1572361 | NCBI WGS metagenome assembly OGJW01 (sample SAMEA2582078, study PRJEB24529) | metagenome | biome: Human gut stool | place: China | collected 2011 | reverse complement strand
CAATGGGCCTTTCAGATGAGCAAGTATCAACTGTCACCGAGCTTCCACTGGAGGATATTCAGAAAATGAGGAAAAAATAGAATAAATGCAACGAGTTCTTAAGCATGTGCTTAAAAGGGTCAAAAGCTGAAAGTAGTGCTTTGGCAATCATTACTGCTGCAAAGATCAATGGTGAGTTAGAAAATCGGATGGCAACGGGAGAGGTGAAATTCAAGATGGTCGGATAGCCATTTCAACCGTACAGGTCGCAAAAGTCCTTAATCAAACCGTTAAGCGTAACATAGAGCGATTTCCCAACGATTTTCGTTTTGAATTGAGTAAAGAAGAATGTTTGAGGTCACAAATTGTGACCTCAAACGGCAGAGGTGGTAACCGATACTCAACTTATGCCTTTACAGAACAAGGCGTGGCAATGCTTAGTAGTGTCCTTCGTTCGAAAATAGCTGTTGAAACATTCCGTTTATCACATGACCGCTTTCTTTGCATAGATGATGACGTTTATCATATAGGTGCTTCTATCAAGGATCTTCCGAGAGCCGCATATTTTCTTTTTGCACTAACCCACAACATTTCCTCAAAAGCCTTGGAAGTTACGAGGAAAAGTCGTATCTTTGCACCGAATAAGTACAACATTTATATTTTTATGATTATGAGAACAGGCGACAAAGTATTAATATCTCCAGACTTGACACATGCCAAAGACTGGACACAGGGCGAAGTGATTGAAGTTGAGAACAATCCTTTCGTAGGAATTGTCATCTCCGCAAAAACCGCAGATGGAAACATATTCTTTGGATATAAAGACTTATTTGAGCCAGCAAAGGAGGCAGTATGTACGCACTAGCATTTGATATGGTTATTTCTGATTTACAGAAATACTATGGCGAACCTTACAACAAGGCTTACTACGAAATAAAAGAGCTTTACAAGTGAAGTCTGGTGAAAAATATCTCTTAAGGGAAGATTTTATTTCCCTTAAGGAAAAAAATAAATATCCTTAAGGGAAAATTTTCAATCTCTTCTTTTCCCATTTTCCGGGAGTTTCTCCTTGATTGTCTTTTTCCAGAATATTATTTACATAGCATAATATATGCCGGCAGAATGATGGAAGGACTATAATGTGATTCCCCCTCTCACCAGCCACTTTGCAAAGAAGCGGTCACTTACCAAATAGCCGTTTGGGGTCTTGCTTACCAGCTGCTTATCCACCAATGCCTTCAATGCCGTCTTCACGCTGCTTGTGGCTGGCAGATGGTGGGTGCTGATAAACTGCTGGCTCAATGGCGAAGATACCAGACTCTCACTAGCTATCGCCAACAACAGCATCTGCTGGTTCTCCGTAAGCCAGGCACAATAGTTCTGATAAGCCATCGCCTGCTCCTCTATCAACTCCTGAATCACCTCATCCACCAACGACTTCGTTATCCCGTAAGAACCATGCTCGTAAATGCCATGCAATATCGCCTGCACATACCAGGTTACACTGCCCGACTGCTGATAGATATAAGAAAAGACGGATTCGTCTATCACCCTATGCTGAGATGACAACAGACGATTGGCAAACTTACGATAAACCGGTTCTTCGATGCAAGGCAATGACAACACCAGCGAACTCTGGAAGAAAGGATAGAAATCATCTTTCAGTTGATGTAAGTATTAATATCCATATTTTGTCTATTGATCAGTGGGTAATCTAGAAGCGAAAAAATGACTTCAACATACATCACTCCCCTATTTCATAAATAAAAAACTGCTGTTGTACAACAAAAACACCTATAGTTGTACGACTATAAAGTTACAGTTGTACGACTATATAGGCTATAGTTGTACAACCATAGAGCTATAGTCGTACAACTATAGGGGTTATAGTCGTACAACTATAGAAATCTCAAAAAACGCCCTTGAAGGGCAAAAACATAACCATCTGATTTTCAGTATATTCACATCACACCTCATATTTTCAATATTCATAAACAAATAAGAATCAGATAAAAATACGAAAATCTCAGCAAAGGAAAGCTAAAGAAAAATCGTCACAGATGCAAACGTTTGCGCATTTCTTTTGCTCAATTTACACCAGTTGGAGAAACAACTCACCGATTTTCGTCGTAACTTTGCACCAGTTATCAAAGCAACAACTCTAACTGGATAAATATGAAGAAAATCTACTTAACACTCGTTGTCCTACTGGCAACCATCAATATGTTCGCACAAGGTTGGCCTGCCAACTATAGCGGCGTGATGCTGCAGGGATTCTACTGGAATTCCTACAGCGAATCCAAATGGACCAAACTCGAAGCGCAGGCTCCGGAACTGGGACAGTACTTCAACCTCGTATGGATTCCACAGAGCGCCTACTGCGGCAACAAATCAATGGGTTACGACGACCTCTACTGGTTTTCCAACTACGAAAGTTCTTTCGGAAGTGAAAGCGAACTCCGCTCTCTCATCAAGACCTTCAAGAATAATGGTATCGGAACCATCGCCGACGTGGTGATCAATCACCGCAAGAACGTTTCCACCTGGTTTGATTTCCCGGTAGAAACCTACAAGGGAGTAACCTACGAGATGAAATCTACCGATATCTGCGCCAACGATGATGGCGGTAAGGCCAAGAAAGAGGCAGATAAGCAGGGCGTAAAGCTCAGCAGCAACAATGATACCGGAACAGACTGGAGCGGAATGCGCGACCTCGACCACAGCAGCGAGAACGTGCAGACCATCGTAAAGGCTTATCTCGATATGCTCCTCAACGACTTCGGCTATGCCGGATTCCGCTATGATATGGTGAAAGGATACAGCGGAAAGTTTACAGGTATCTACAATACTGCTGCCAAGCCTTCCTATTCTGTAGGAGAATATTTGGATGGTGATGTCAGCAAGGTGAAGAATTGGCTCGAGAGCACCAAGGTGAGCGAAGAGATTACCAGTGCTGCCTTCGACTTCCCTATCCGCTACGTGGTGCGCGATGCCATCAATGGCAAATGGTCAAACGTAAAGACTGATGGTCTGGCCAACGACCCAGCTTACAAGCAGTATGCCATCACCTTCGTAGAGAATCACGATACAGAATATCGCTCAGCCAGCGAACAGCAGGATCCTATCCGCAAGGATACCCTGGCTGCCAATGCATACATCCTGGCATCTTGCGGTACCCCATGCGTATTCTACAAGCACTGGATTGACTGCAAGCAGGATATCAAGGCGATGATCAATGCACGTCAACTGGCTGGCATCACCAACACCAGCAATACTACCTTCAATGCTTATAAGGGCGAGGGATATAATGGTATTATGACCACCGGCACAAAGACTTCGCTCCTCGCCATCGTGGGTCCTAACGCCAACAAGTTTGAAGTGTCTAACGCATACGCTGAAATTCTCAACGGCTATCACTATCGCTATTTCATGTCCAAGAAGGCAAACGTAGCTTGGGTAAATCTGGCATCAGGCGAATACGAGGGCGTACAGAAGGCAAAGCTCGTGGCTGTAAGCAATAAGGATAATGCACAGCTGGTTTATACCACCGATGGCACCGAACCTACAGCCAGCAGCAAGAAGGCAAAGAGCGGCGAGGAAATCGAACTCTCTATCGGAGAGACAACGCTCAAGGTAGGTTTGCTGGTAGATGGCGCTGTAAGCAGCGTGATTACCCGCACTTATCAGATTATAAAGCCAGTTAACTTCGAGCCATACGATATCACCGTATATGCCAACGCAGACCAGGTAGGATGGAACGATGGCTTCAACTTCTGGGCTTGGTGCGATAAACCAGATGAGAATCTGACCACCACTAAGAAATGGCCTGGCGATAAAGTTACACAGTGCAAGGAGATCAAAGGCAAGAAATGGTATTATCAGACTTACAAAATCAAGAGCAAAGACTATAAGGTTTCATTCGTATTCAGTACAGGTACCGGAACTCCACAGACCGTAGATTTTACGGATATCAACAAGGATACCTATCTGGAAGTTCTGAATGAGAAGAACAATGAAGGTCACTATAAGATCAAGGATGTAACGGCTGATATGCCTACTACAGGCATCACCGCAGCTCCTACCATCAACAAGGAGACAAGCACCAACAATGCCTGGTACACACTGGATGGTATGAAAATGAATCAGAAGCCACAGCAAACTGGCATCTATATTCATCAAGGCAAGAAAATCGTTATCAGATAAAAAGGCAAGAAAATCGTTATCAAATAAAGTCGTTCAAATCATTTACAAAAATATAAGATATAGGTTTCAAAAAGGTTTAGATTTATTAAAATAAAGGTTTAAGATTGTTGATTGAATAGAAGTAGGTTTTAGTTTGAATAAGGTATAAGATTGTAAGGGATAGGTTTTAGTTTGAATAAGGTTTAAGATTGTTGATAACAAGGTTTAGGATTATTTAAAAACTAGATTTAGGTTTTCAGGGTAAAGATCAAGCAGAAACGCCTGGTGTAGCAAATCAAAAAAGCTACATCAGGCGTTCTTCTTTTTATAAGTCCTCTTCCTTATCCTATCTCTGCCTCTGATCTGCTCCCCACATCAGCTTCTCTCTCAGCGTAGAGAAATATCGCTGGTTGCGCTGCTTCACAATCTTGATAGAGTGCGGTGCCTTGCGGATAATCAGACGGGTCTGCTCGGTCATGCGTTCGCTTCTGCCATCAATCGCCACGAGATAATTATGGCTTCGGCTCTCCACATCCAGCACGATCTCTGCCGTATCATTGATTACAATAGGGCGGATGTTCAAGCTATGAGGTGCCACAGGAGTAAGACAGAGACTGCCACTCTGCGGAATGATGATAGGTCCGCCATTAGAGAGATTATAAGCCGTAGAACCCGTAGGCGTGGTCACGATAAGACCATCCGCCTGATAGGTAACCAGAAACTCGCCATCCACCTGCGTACGGATGGATATCATCGAAGCATCATCACGTTTCAGCACGGCGATGTCATTCAGGGCAAAAGGATAGCCCGCCAGAATGCCGCCCTCTGCCTTCACCTCGATGATGGCATGTTCCTCTATCCTGCATTCGCCGGCATAGAGGCTGTCAAGCGCCGACTCTATCTCGCCAGGCAGCACATCGGCAAGGAATCCCAATCGGCCCATATTCACGCCGAGGATAGGCGTTCCCTTGGCTCCCACACGGCTCGCCGCCTTGAGGAAGGTACCATCACCACCCATCGAAATAACATAATCTACATCAAAATTGTAATCCTCGAATACACCTGCTGCCTGCACTTCAAGGTGCTCCACCTTGGTAAGAAAGTCGTAGAAGAGACTTTCGATATACACTTCAGCCTCTCTTTTCTCCAGATAAGAGAGGATTCGCATGATGGAAGCACTCTTCTTGGCCTGATATTCATTGCCAAATATAGCAAATTTCAAATGTTGTTGTGCCATTATTTTGTTATTTCAATTATTATTCTTACATTTGCAGTTGCAAAAATAGCATTAATTATTGAATTACGCAATAAAAAAGATAAAATTATGGCTAAGGTATATGAATTTCTTGCCAACGGCTTCGAGGAAATCGAAGGATTGGCTCCTGTTGACATCCTGCGCAGAGGTGGCGTGGATATCAAGACTGTTAGTGTCACCGGAACAGAATGGGTAGAGACTTCCCACGGCATCACCATCAAGGCAGACCTCAAGTTTGAGGACATCCAGAGTTTCGAGGATGCCGATATGCTCCTCCTGCCTGGCGGAATGCCTGGCAGCAGTCATCTCAACGAGCACGAGGGTGTACGCCAGGCTCTCATCGCCCAGCACAAGGAAGGCAAGCGAATCGGTGCCATCTGCGCTGCCCCTATGGTTCTGGCAAGCACCGGTATCCTGGATGGCAAAAAGGCAACCTGCTATCCAGGATTCGAGCAGTATTTCAGCGACAGCACCGAATATACCGCTACCCTCTTCCAGGAGGATGGTAACGTGATAACTGGCGAAGGTCCTGCAGCTACCCTCCCATACGCCTACAAGATATTGAGCTACTTCGCAGGCGATGGCATCACTGGCGAATTGCAGAAGGGCATGATGTACACCCACCTGATGGAAAGCAAGTAAAAGAACAAAAAACAAGAAATATGGATTATGTAATCATAGTAGCCGGAGGCAAGGGCCTCCGCATGGGAAGCGAGATTCCCAAGCAGTTTCTGCCAGTAGCTGGCAAGCCTATCCTGATGCGCACTATCGAGCGCTTCCACGAGTACAGCCCAGAGTTGAACATCATCCTGGTGCTCCCGGAAAGCCAGCAGGAATACTGGCACCAGCTCTGCGAGGAGCATCATTTCAGCATCAAGCATCAGATTGCCAATGGCGGCGATACCCGCTTCCAGTCATCCAAGAACGGACTGGCGCTGGTTCCTGATACCGAAGACGGCGTGGTAGGTTTCCACGATGGCGTGCGCCCTTTCGTATCTACAGAAGTAATCGATGAATGCTACGAAACGGCACGCGAGGAGTATGCAGCCATCCCGGTATATGCCGTTACCGATACCCTGCGCTACATCGACCAGCACGGAGGCGGAAAGAATGTACTCCGCAGCGACTACCGTGTGGTTCAGACTCCCCAAACCTTCGACATCGGTCTAGCCAAGCAGGCATTCAACCAGGAGTACAAGGAGCAGTTCACCGATGATGCATCGGTAGTAGAGAGCCTCGGCTGCCAGGTGGCAATGGTAGATGGCAATCGTGAGAACATCAAGATTACCACCCCCTTCGACATCAAGATTGCCGAAGCCCTCCTGAATCAATAGACAGCCAGCGCAAGCCAGCTATCAGCAGCTCGCCCCCCGTTCCAGGCGATTCCATCGCCTGTCCCCCATATCAAAACCATCACAAACATGAGCAGTATTCTAGATCAAGACATCCAATTCCTACCTAGCGTAGGCACCAAAACGAAAGAGATTCTGAGCAAAGAGCTCGGCATCCGCTCGTATGGTGACCTGCTGGAATACTACCCCTACAAATACGTAGATCGCTCAAAGATCTTTCATATCAGCGAGTTAACCTCAGATATGCCATTCGTACAGCTTAAGGGAAAGATCCTGAGCTACGAGGAAGTCGATATCGGCAAGCGCAACAAGATGCTCGTTGCGCATTTCTCTGACGGCTACGGCGTGGTAGATCTGGTATGGTTCCGCAGCGCCCAGTACATCATCAAGAGCTACAAGGTAGGAACCGAATACATCGTCTTCGGCAAGCCGTCCGCCTATAACGGCAGATTCCGGTTTGCCCATCCCGACATAGATGATGCAAGCAAGCTGCAGATTTCCGAGATGGGAATGCAGCCCTTCTACGGGTTGACAGAAAACATGAAGAAGCGCGGTTATACCTCACGAAGCATCGAAAGGATAACCCGCAACCTGGTCAGCATTCTCCCTCCACTGCCCGAAACGCTCCCCGACTTCATCGTCAACCGCCTGCATCTCGTATCCCGCGATGCCGCCCTCCGGATGATCCACTATCCCCATTCCCACCAGGAAATGCAGAAGGCGCAGGTAAGACTGAAGTTCGAGGAGCTGTTCTACGTGCAGCTCAATATATTAAGGTACGCGAGCGACCAGCGACGCAAATACCGCGGCTACATCTTCAACCGCATCGGAGACATCTTCAACGGTTTCTACGCCCATCATCTTCCGTTCGAACTCACGGGTGCCCAGAAACGGGTGATGCACGAGATCAGGGCTGATATGTGCAGCGGCAGACAGATGAACCGGCTCCTTCAGGGCGACGTAGGCTCGGGCAAGACGCTCGTGGCCCTGATGACTATGCTCATCGCTCTGGACAACGGCTATCAAGCCTGTCTGATGGCACCTACCGAAATCCTCGCAGAGCAGCATCTGCAGACCATCCGCGATTTTCTGCAGGGCATGGACATCCGGGTAGAACTCCTCACCGGCATCGTCAAGGGCAAGAAACGGAAGGAGATACTCGACGGACTTGCCACCGGCGATATCCAGATACTGATAGGCACGCATGCCGTGATAGAAGACCCTGTGGCTTTCCATCGCCTTGGCGTAGCGGTAATCGACGAGCAGCACCGGTTTGGAGTGGCGCAGAGAGCCAAGCTCTGGGCGAAGAGCGAGAATCCGCCCCATGTGCTGGTGATGACCGCCACCCCTATCCCCCGCACGCTGGCGATGACCATCTATGGCGATCTGGACGTGAGCGTAATAGACGAGTTGCCGCCTGGCAGGAAACCGATTCAGACACTGCATAAGTTTGATAATCAGCTCACCAGTCTCTATCAGAGCATCCGCCGGCAGATTAATCTGGGCAGACAGGTCTATATCGTCTTCCCGCTGATCAAGGAGAACGAAAAGATAGACCTGAAGAATCTGGAAGAAGGTTATGAGACGCTGAAGCAGGCTTTTCCGGAGTTCCGCCTAAGCAAGATTCACGGCAGGATGAAATCTGCCGAAAAAGAGGCTGAGATGGAGCAGTTTGTGAAGGGAAAGACCCAGATTCTCGTTGCCACCACCGTGATAGAGGTAGGCGTGAATGTGCCGAACGCCTCGGTGATGGTAATCCTGGATGCCCAGCGCTTCGGACTCTCGCAGCTGCATCAGCTAAGAGGACGAGTGGGACGTGGCTGCGACCAGAGTTACTGCATCCTGGTAACCAACTACAAGCTTTCAGAAGAAACCCGCAAGCGAATAGACATCATGTGTGATACCAACGATGGATTCCGCATAGCCGAAGCCGACCTGAAGCTCCGTGGTCCGGGCGACCTGGAGGGCACCCAGCAGAGCGGAATGGCCTTCGACCTGAAAATAGCGAATATAGCCCGAGACGGCCAGCTGGTGCAGCTAGCCCGTACCGAGGCCCAGGCCATCATCGATGCCGATCCGCAATGCGAGCATCCTCAGAACTCTCTCCTCTGGAACCGCCTCCGGGAGCTCAAGAAAACCCATATCAATTGGGCAGCCATCAGCTAGAGCTAAGAGTAATCATAAAGTTCAAAGTTCAAATATCAAAGTTCAAAGTAATCATAAAGTTCAAAGTTCAAATATCAAAGTTCAAAGTCAAAGTAAATGGATAAAAGACGCAAACCAGCCATCCGGGAGCCTCGTCCCCACCTCACTATGGAGGAGATGAGATCCTATCTCACATCCCTAAAGGAAATAGAAAGCGTAACGGGCATCCGCTACATCAAGCTCCACGTTACAGCCAAGATGATTATAGGTATCCGCGAAGCATCGGGCAAGGAATTCACCATCAATCTCGATGATCTCTTCCGTGCCTACAACGAGTGCCTGCGCTTTACAAGTCCCGAAGTAAAAAAGTACATCTTCATGGGCCATTCACCCGCCGTGGCGCTGCTCAGAAGACTGCAAAACCGGCAACCATTTGATACTGAATCTTTCCACGAAGAAGAAAAGAAATGAAAAAATACCCTGTAAAGCTCTATTTGTCAAGAATACGAAAAAGAAGTTGCTAACAAATGTTAAAAACAAAAAGTCAGCGTTAAATATCAAGCAGATAGCGTTAACAACCTTGGTTTTTTGGAATATTCTTGTTATATTTGCAACGTCTATATAACAAAATCACATCTTAAGGCACTTGCTTTAGTGGTTTTGGCAGGATTTTTTGCTATATTACGTTCTGCACTTATTGACACAATGGACCTAAAAAAGAAAATAGAATTTAAAAGTAGTATGAGTTTTAGAAAGCAAATAAAGAAAATTTCGGTCGTGGCGTTGTTGGCGTTAACAACTGTACCCGTTTGCGGTCAGGACTTATTAGCCAGACAAGCTCCAGTTGACCATCGAATGAAATCATTGGATACTCTCGCAGTATCGCATTATCGACTGATGGAAGATCGAGAAAACCCTTCTGCAGAACTGTATGAGGATTTCTCCAACAAGTATGCCCACAAGGCAACCACATTGCCTGAGCGCTACCGTATCGACCTCCGTCACTTCTGTATGCCAACTTCTAGTCGTGTTGTCACAAGTAACTTCGGTTACCGTGCTAGCTTTGGCCGCCAACATAAAGGTATGGACATCAAGGTTTATATTGGCGACTCAATCCACGCAGCCTTCTCAGGCAAAGTTCGCATAGTAAGATACGACCGTGGTGGTTATGGTAAGTTCATCGTAATCCGTCACAACAATGGCTTGGAAACCATCTATGGCCATCTCTCTGAGCAGCTCGTTTCAGAGAACCAGGAGGTAAGAGCCGGAGAAGTAATCGGCTTGGGTGGTAATACCGGTAGAAGTACAGGTTCTCACCTCCACTTCGAGACTCGTCTCTGCGGTGTAGCCCTGAACCCAGCCTTGTTCTTCGACTTCCGCAACCAGGACGTTACCGGTGACTTCTATAATTTCAACCGTGATACTTACGAGAGCGAGTATGCTGAGGCAAATGCAGCCCGTGGCAAGATTGGCAACGGCGGCTATACCCGAGAGCAGGTAAACGGTGGCGAAGTGGGCAGATATACCACAAGCGCATCTGGCGAGAAGCTTTACCACAAGGTAAAGGCTGGCGAGACTTTGATGAGCATTGCTGAAAAGCGTGGCGTTAGCGTAGAGCAGATTTGCCGCCTCAATGGCTATCGCAAGGATAAGAAGCTGTCTCCAGGACAGATTATCCGCTACTCTTAAATTACCAGTAAGTTAATATACAAACAAAAAAGAGATAAGCACTTCGTGATGCTTATCTCTTTTTTTTGTCTGTATCTATTATATTCTCCAGCGACCATTACATCAAGCCGAAGAATCGCAATACATCGTTCAGATTCGCTACAACAAGCAGCAGCAGGAGGATTCCGAATCCCACATACTCTGCACGCTCCATGAACTTATCGCCAGGCTTACGACCCGTAATTACCTCGTAGAGGAGGAAGAATACATGACCGCCATCCAATGCCGGGATAGGCAGGATATTCATGAATGCCAGAATAATGCTCAGGAATGCTGTCATCATCCAGAAGGCATGCCAATCCCACATAGAAGGGAAGAGACTGCCCAGGGCTCCGAAACCGCCCAGACTCTTGGCGCCCTCCTTGGTGAATACATATTTCATATCGCCTACATAGCCCGACAGCACATTCCAGCCATACTTCACACCAGCTGGGAAACTCTGGAAGAAGCCATAACTGATATGGGTTACCTTGTAATCGAGCATCACAGGATGATTGTAGAAGCCGAACTTCACACCCTCATCGCCTGACTGAAGCAATACGCTGTTCTTCAGGGTATCGCCAGAAGCCTTCACATACTCAACACTGGCTGTGAGTGCCTTCACGCTGTCCTGATGAGAGGTAGCAGCGGTAAGCATATCGTTCACACGGCCCATCTCCAACTGGAAATCGTTGAAAGACTCCACTTTCTTGCCGTTTACGGTCAGGACCTTGTCCCCCTTCACCAATCCCAGTTTGCTGGCAGGCGAATCCTTCATCACACTGTCTATCTGCAACGGGATATACACCTCAACGAATCGAGGACTCTCCTTGATCATGCTCAGCATATCGAGATCGCCAGGCAGATTCAAGCTCATCGGCTTGCCGCCACGGATGATATCCACACGGGTGGCTGTAGAGAGATCACGATACATATCGCCATCATAGGTCTTGAACTCGCCCTTGTCGGTACCAACCAGGATATCGTGATCCTGGAAGCCCAAAGCCTTGGCCTCTGTATTGAACTTCATTCCCTGGGTCATGTGCTTGGTAGCCACATAGTCGTCACCCCAATGGAAAAGAATCATAGAATAGATGAAGAGCGCCAGCAAAAAGTTGACCAGCACACCACCTATCATAATCAGCATTCGCTGCCATGCCGGTTTGCTTCGAAACTCGTATGGCTGCATAGGCTGCTTGAGCTGCTCGGTATCGAAACTCTCATCTATCATACCCGAAATCTTGCAATATCCGCCCAATGGTAGCCATCCCAAACCATAAGTGGTATCAGAGTTCTTTGGCTTGAACTCGAAGAGGTGGAACCATGGATCGAAGAACAGATAGAACTTCTCCACTCTTACGCCAAAGAGCTTGGAGAAGAAAAAGTGTCCGCCCTCATGGAGCAGCACCAGGATGGAAAGCGATAGCATCAACTGCAACGCTTTGATCAAAAATACTTCCATTTATTTACTTTGAACTGTGAACCTTGAACTTTGAACTTGATGATTAGTCCTATATTCTGCGTTCATTTTTAACTATTAACTATTAATTATTAACCATTAACTTTCATCAACTCTGCGGCAATACGGCGCGCCTCGGCATCAGTCTGCAGATAGACATCAAGATCAGGATTGCTGTCGAAAGTGGCCTTTGCCATCGTCTCCTCGATGATATCCGCCATCTGCAGGAAACCGCATTCGCCCTTGCGGAAGCCGGCATTTACTATCTCATTGGCAGCATTCACGATGCACGACATATTGCCACCCTTCTTGATGGCATCAAAGGCAAGCTGCAGACACTTGAACTTCTTGTAATCAGGCTCAAAGAACTGCAAGTCTTGAGCCTTGAAGAGGTCGAGACGGTCGCCATTGAGATGCAGGCGCTGTGGGAAGGAGAAGGCATACTGGATAGGCAGACGCATATCTGGCACACCCAACTGAGCCTTCACGGCACCATCAGCAAACTGTACGGCACTGTGAACGATGCTCTGTGGATGAATCAGCACCTGAATCTTCTCGGCAGGAACGCCGAAGAGCCACTTAGCCTCTGTCACCTCGAAGCCCTTGTTCATCAGCGACGCAGAATCGATGGTAATCTTGGCGCCCATATCCCAGGTAGGATGCTTCAGCGCATCGGCAGCGGTAACCTTCTCCAGCTGCTCGTGGGTAAAGTTGCGGAAAGGACCGCCTGAGCAGGTAAGGAGGAGTTTCTCTACCTCGTTATCGCCCTCGCCCACCAGACTCTGGAAGATGGCGCTATGCTCGCTATCCACAGGAAGGATAGGCACGTGATATTCCTGGGCAAGATTGCAGATCAGCTCACCAGCCACCACCAGGGTCTCCTTGTTGGCAAGACAGATCTTCTTGCGAGCCTTGATGGCATGGATGGTTGGCTCCAGACCGGAAAAACCTACCATGGATGCAAGTACCATATCGATAGGCTCTGCCTGCACGATATCGCAGAGCGCCTGGGCACCGGCATAGACCTTGATATCAGGTTCATCGCTGAGCAGATTCTTCAACTCGTCGTAGTGAGCCTCATTGGCAACCACTACAGCAGCAGGATGGAACTTATGCGCCTGCTCGGCAAGCTCCTTCACCCTGTTATTGGCGGTAAGGCAATATACCTCGTAAAGGTCGCTGTGCTGCTCGATGACATCCAGCGCCTGTGTGCCAATACTTCCCGTAGAACCGAGAATACATATCTGTTGTTTCATTTTATTTAGAACTTTGAAATTTGAACTTCTTCACTCTTCACTTAACTTACAAATCGAGCAGCCCCTCTGGGATTGCCATTCTGATTTCCTTTCTTTCAGCACTCACCTCTTCTATCAAGTCGTTGCTGGCAGGAATCAGCAGGTCATCACCTTCGGGGGTTGTTACCTCGAAAAGGAGATTGAGCGTGGAATCATCTACACGATCCAGGGTTCCCACCACCTTTCCGGTTACGGCATCCACCAGCTGGAAGCCGATGATTTCTGCCCAGGTCATGTTCTCTCCATCGCTATCCGAGAGGTGGCGAGGGAAAAAGACCTCACATCCGGTATAGTTGCGCGCCTGCTCCTGCGTATCGATATCCTCGAACTTCACGAGCACATTCTCATCGTTCTTGAAGCGATACTCCTCCAGATAGAAAGGCACCAGGATGCCATCGATATCAAGAACAAGATATTCTGCATCCACACGGTCGAAGACATCATCGGTGATGGCAAAGGTTATCTCGCCCTTCACTCCATGAGGCTTGCCCAGCTTACCTATCTTATATACTTCGTCACGTCTTATCATATTTTACTTTGAACTTTGAATTTTGAACTTTGAACTTTATGATTAGTAAAGCAAATGAATTCTTCACTCTTCGTTCTTTACTTATTTAATCGCTGACACGGGTAATCTTGGCACCCAACTGGTTCAGGCGCTGCTCGATATCCTCGTAGCCACGGTCTATCTGGGCGATATTGGCAATACGGCTGGTGCCGTTGGCGCTCATCGCAGCAATCAGCAGGGCAATACCGGCACGGATATCCGGACTCGTCATTCTGCCCGGACGCAGCTTCAGCTTGTGATCATGACCTACCACCACTGCACGGTGAGGATCGCAGAGGATAATCTGCGCACCCATATCTATCAGTTTATCCACGAAGAAGAGACGGCTCTCGAACATCTTCTGATGGAAAAGCACACTTCCGCGAGCCTGGGTTGCCACCACGAGGAGCACCGACAGGAGGTCTGGCGTAAGTCCTGGCCAGGGTGCATCTGCCAGGGTCATGATGGTGCCATCAATGAACGAGTCGATCACATAGTGCTTCTGTTCCGGAATGAAGAGGTCATCGCCCTCTACCTTCACCTTCACACCGAGTCGGCGGAAGGCATCAGGAATGATACCCAGGTCCTTCACCGACACATCCTTGATGCGGATGCCGGCTCCACACATGGCAGCCATACCGATGAAGGAACCCACCTCGATCATATCAGGCAGGATGCGATGCTCGGCGCCATGCAGCTTCTCCACACCCACGATGGTGAGCAGATTGCTGGCAATGCCACTGATCTGGGCACCCATAGAATTGAGCAGGTGACAGAGCTGCTGGATGTATGGTTCACAGGCTGCATTATAGATGGTGGTGGTTCCCTTGGCAAGAACCGCCGCCATGATGATGTTGGCAGTACCGGTAACCGAAGCCTCATCGAGCAGCATATAGCATCCCTTCAGCTTCTTGGCCTGTATCTGATATACATTGCGCTCCTCATCGTGCACAAAATTGGCACCCAGGTACTTGAATCCCAGGAAGTGGGTATCAAGACGGCGGCGGCCGATCTTATCTCCACCCGGCTTGGCGATGGTAGCCTTGCCGAATCTGCCGAGCAATGGTCCGAACATCAGTACACTGCCACGCAGCGAAGAACACTTCTTCACGAACTCCAGACTATCGAGATAATCCAGTTTCAGTTCATCACTCTGGAAGGTATAATCATGACGGCTGTTTCGGGTTACCTTCACACCGATTTCCTGGAGCAACTTGATCAGGTTGTTCACATCCAGGATGTCCGGCACATTGGTAATGCGCACGGGTTCATCGGTAAGAATGGTGGTACAGATCACCTGCAGCGCCTCATTCTTGGCTCCCTGCGGGGTGATGGTACCTTGGAGCGGATGACCGCCCTCTATGATGAAAGACTCCATAAGCTTGTCTAATTATTATAATCTGATTATCTAAATTACAAAAAGTGATTACTTTTTCTTCTTATTATTATTGTTATTGCTGCGAGCTGGGGTCTCCTTTACTTTCTCGAAGACGAAATGCTTGAGATCGAGTTTGATCTTGCCATCGGTAAATCTCGCCAGATCGGCAGCCACCTTCTGCTCATCGCAGGAACCATGGCTCCACTGCATCAGGTTGCGATGCATCTGGTTGGCTGTCAGCTTCACCAGTTCATCTCTTTCCTTGCCCGGCTCCATGTGCTTCAGCTTCTCGAAGATTTCGAAAAGCATGGCACCATAATGGCGCACAGGAATACGCAGGTTAGGATATTCCACGGTTTCGGGTTTCTTGGCAATCTTTGCAGCATTGCTTACATCGAAAGGATAATCGATGTCAAGTTGGAAATTGCTCATGATGGCGAGATGATCCCAGAGTTTCTGCTCATGGTTTTCCAAGCCTCTGTTTTCCGGAAACATACGATCCATGATCTTGATGATAGACTCGGCACAGCGCTGGCGCTCCTTGCGGTCTTCCAACTCTACACAGTAATCCACCATCTGCTGAATCTCACGTCCGTATTCAGGCAGCACGAGCTTTTCTCGCGTTGTATTATAGTCTAATCCTATTTTATTCATATTTTCTTGCTTGTTTCTTTTATTATTCAGAGGATAACCCCACTATTCAAATCTGCGGATGCTCCCGCCATCCATCTCTCCTAGATAAGCTTCTTAGGCATCTTTGCCACGAAATCCTTGAGATAGAATGGTACGAAGTAAGCCACATCCTCAAACTTGCCCTCTACGAATCTCTTCTCGGCAAGCGGTGCCATATTCTTGGCAAGCGGCTCGATGCCCTCCACGAGATGCGCATGAGGATGGTTGATGGTCTCCATACACTTGGCTGCACCGTTTCCGAAGAAATATACATGATGCCCGTCCAGATATTCCTTGTAGGTTTCGGCATCCACGATATCAGCCTGGATAGGGCGAACCACCTTCAGGGAGCGGTCGAGCACTTCGGCATATACCTCCATGCGGCGTGCGTCGAGCATAGGTACGATGAGGGCATCTTCCTGTTCAGGATGTTCGCCAAGCAATACTGGCACAGCCATCAATTCGAGGGTTGGTACTGCGATGAGCTTCACCCCACGACCATAGCAGATGCCCTTAGCCATACTCACACCGATACGCAATCCGGTATAGGAGCCAGGACCACAACTTACAGCCACAGCCTCTAATGGAAGACCATGGGAATCGAGGAAATCAAGAGCCTCATCAACAAACACACCCAACTTAACTGCATGGTTAGGACCCGTGTGATCTTCCTGGTTGAAAATCACCTGTCCACTATCACTAATTGCCACTGAGCACACGTCCGTACTCGTCTCAATATTCAAAATACACGACATAATTAAAAAATATATTCTTAAATAAGTTGCAAATATACGCATTTTCTCGCTTTTTTTTGTACTTTTGCAGAAATTTAACGTGAAAGATTATATGATACAGTCAATGACAGGCTTCGGAAAAGCTACCGCGGCCTACAAAACAAAGAAGATTAATGTAGAGATAAAGTCATTAAACAGCAAGAATCTTGACCTCTCTACACGTATCGCCCCTCTCTACAGAGAGAAGGAGATGGAGATTCGTCAGTATATAGCTAAAAGCCTGGAAAGAGGCAAGATTGACTTCTCCATCTGGATTGAGAAGGATGCAGCTACAGATGCTACCCCCATCAACAGTGCGCTTGTTCAGAATTATTATCAGCAGATCAAGAAAATATCTGCTGAAACAGGTATTCCTGAGCCTACCGATTGGTACAGCACCTTGTTGCGTCTTCCTGATGTAACAACCAAAACTGATGTGGAAGAATTAACCGACGAGGAGTGGGCAGTGGCAAAAAATGCAATTTGCGAGGCTATCGGCCATCTGAGCGACTTCCGCAAGCAGGAAGGAGCTGCCCTGCAGAAGAAATTCACCGAGAAAGTGGATAATATCCAGGCTCTCCTTGCCAGCATTGAACCATACGAGAAGGCACGCGTGGAGAAGATCCGCCAGAACATCGTAAACGGTCTGCAGCAGATTCCGAATGTGGATTATGACAAGAACCGTCTGGAGCAGGAGCTCATCTACTACATCGAGAAGCTCGACATCAGCGAAGAGAAGCAGCGTCTTGCCAACCACCTGAAGTATTTCCGTGAGACCATGAACGAGGAAGGTCATGGCGTAGGAAAGAAACTCGGTTTCATCGCACAGGAAATGGGACGCGAAATCAACACCACCGGTTCAAAGAGCAATCAGGCTGAAATGCAGAACATCGTGGTGAAGATGAAGGATGAGTTGGAACAGATTAAGGAACAGGTGCTGAATGCACTCTAAAGAAAAAAGGAAAAATGAAGAACGGATTATTGATTTTCAGCGCCCCATCGGGCAGCGGCAAGAGTACCATCGTCAACTGGTTGATGAAAGAGCACCCTGAGTTGAAGTTGGCTTTCTCTATCAGTTGTACCTCTCGTGCCCCTCGCGGCACAGAGCAGAATGGAGTAGAGTATTTCTTCCTGTCTCCAGAGGAATTCAAGTCCAAGATTGAAGCAGATGAGTTCCTGGAGTATGAGGAAGTTTACCAGGATAGATTCTACGGCACCTTGAAGTCGCAGGTAGAAAACCAGCTTGCCAAGGGCGAGTCTGTGATTTTCGACGTAGATGTAAAGGGTGGCGTCAATATCAAGAAGTTCTATGGCGAACGTGCCCTGAGCATCTTCGTGCAACCTCCTTCGGTAGAGGAACTGCGCCGCCGTCTGGTAGGCCGCAACACAGATGCCCCTGAGGTAATCGAACAGCGCCTTGCCAAGGCTAGCTACGAGTTGACCTTCGCTCCTCAGTTCGACCACGTAGTCGTAAACGATGATCTGGGAAAAGCTCAGCAAGAGGTTTATCAGCTAGTAAAAGACTTTTTGAGCGCAGAATAGCAATATCAAAGAAAGGCCAAAGCAGCCTGCTTTGCTAATCATAAAGTTCAAAGTTCTATGTTGAAAGTTCAAAGTAAGAAGGTAGGAATCTTTGGAGGCAGCTTCAACCCCATCCATACCGGCCACATCGCATTGGCGAAAAGCCTCTGCGAGAAGGCGGGGCTGGATGAAGTGTGGTTCATGGTCTCCCCCATGAACCCATTCAAGAAAGCTGCTACCGACCTGCTCGATGACCACCTGCGCCTGGAGATGGTAGAAAAGGCTCTGGAGAATGAACCCCAGCTGAAGGCATGCGACTATGAGTTCCGCCTGCCCAAGCCTTCCTATACCTGGCACACCCTGCAGGCCATCAGCAAGGATTACCCAGAATGTGAGTTTACATTATTAATAGGAGGCGACAACTGGGCAGCATTCGACAAGTGGTACCATCACGACGATATCCTTGCCCACTACCCTATCGTAGTCTATCCCCGCCAAGGCTCCTGCATAGGCGAAGTGCCTGCCGGCGTGACCATCGTAGAAACCCCGCTGCTCAACATCAGCAGCACGGAGATACGCGAATGCATCAAGACCGGAAAAAGCATCGAAGGTATGATTCCCGAATGCATCGAGAACCTCGCCATCAAAAACTATCAGGCGCTCTGAGTCTAAAAGAGTGCCAAAACATCAATTCTCTAAAAATAGCAAACATCATCAATAGAAAGCTATGAGTTGGAAAGAAATCATCAAGAACTGTCTTAGTCTGGCATCAGCCCCAATCAGGCGCAATGCCAACTTCTTTGTGTCCATGTACATCCTGGGCATGGTTAGTTCACTCATCACGATTCCGAAGAACGGAACGCTCTACGAGAACATGTTCCTGGAGCTGTTCCTGGACCTCTACATCGTGAGCGCCATCCTCGCCGTCTTCCCGAAGAAGGTGCGCAGGGGACTGCGTGCCATATTATACATTATATTATATGTCACGGCTGCCGCTGATACCTACTGCTTCGTGAATTTCGGTTCCACACTCAATCCTTCTATGCTGATGCTGGTGGGAGAAACCAACAGTTCCGAGGCAAGCAGCTTCCTCTCTGCCCTCATCTCTGTCGAAGTGCTCTTCAGCAGCGTAGGCTGGATTCTGCTCCTGGCGCTCCTGCAGATACTCATCGTCATCTTCCGGAAACGGCTCATCAAGATCTACGTCTTCCTCGTTACCGTACTCGAATTGGCATCGCTCAAGAAGCGACTGATGGCTATTCCGCGAATGACGGCAGCCATGCCAGCCACCTTCGGTATCCTCTGCCTGGCTATCCTCATCACTTCCATCTGCACCTCCTGGCACAACAAGGAGGCTTACCATAAGCTGATGTCGGGAAGAACCATCGGAGAGGTGGAGCACACCCTTACAGAGAAAGATCACGCCGTGCTCTATCTGCCTATCTACCGACTCCAATTCAGCATCTATGCCAACCAGCTGGCAGCGCATCAGATTACCCAACTGATTCATGCTGCCCACGAGGTGAAGGTAGATAGCTGCAGCTTCCGCTCGCCAAACATCGTGCTGATCATCGGCGAAAGCTACGGTCGCCATCATTCACAGCAATATGGCTACTTCATGAAAACCACCCCAAACCAATCGGCGCTGGAGAAATCAAAGAAACTCACCAAGTTCACAGATGTCGTGACCTGCTGGAACCTCACCAGCTTCGTATTCAAGCACATGCTCTCTACCTATGTGGTAGGCGACAAGGGAGAATGGTGCGACTATCCGCTCTTCCCGGAGGTATTCCGCAAGGCAGGCTACAACGTAACCTTCATCACCAACGAATTCCTGCCTCAGGCAAAGGAGGCGGTATATGACTTCAGCGGCGGCTTCTTCCTGAACAATCCGGAACTGAGCAAGCTGCAGTTCGACCACAGAAACACCCAGCTGCACGCACTGGACGATGGATTGCTGAAAGATTATGATGACAGCCTGAAACAATACAAGACCGACCATAATCTCACCATTTTCCATCTGATGGGTCAGCACGTGAACTACAAGCTGCGCTATCGCCAGAATCAGGCTAAGTTCTGGGCAAGCAGCTACGAAGACAAGCGTCCTGAGCTGACCGATGCCCAGCGCAAGGTATTGAGTCATTACGACAACGCCACCCTCTACAACGACTCCATCGTGGCAGAGATCGTGAAGCGATTCCAGAAGGAAGATGCCGTCATCATCTATGTGCCCGACCATGGCGAGGAGTGCTACGAGGAAAACCGTGGTTTCATCTGCCGCAACCACTCCGCCAACATCGACTGGAAGCTGGCACACTATGAGTTTGAGATTCCTTTCTGGATCTACTGCTCAAAGAAATACATCCAGAAACACCGCGCCATCTACCGGCAGATACGTGCCGCCAAGGACAAGCGGATGATGACGGATGCCCTGCCGCACCTGCTGCTGTATCTTGCCGGCATAGAGACTCCGACCTACAAGGAGGAGAACAACATCCTGAGTCCGAAATACAACGAGATGCGTCCCCGCATCCTGAAGAACTCAGCCGACTACGACAAGCTGCGGGATGAATATTTCAAGACGCAGGCTAAGCAGGAAGAAAAGAAGCAAGACAAGAAAAAAGATAAGAAACAAGGTAAGAAACAAACAAAGAAAGGAGCCAGGAAATGAATCAGAACATACTTTCCAGAAGTGCATGCAATGCATTGAGAGGACTTGCCATCATCGGCATCTTCCTACACAACTATTGCCATTGGCTAGGTCCGATTGTCAAGGAGAATGAATATCAGTTCTTCCAGCACAACGCCGACTGGCTGCTGCAGGTGATGGCGAATCCCGACATCAACCTGCCTGTCCATCTGCTGTCGTTCTTCGGTCATTACGGAGTGCCCGTATTCCTCTTCCTGAGTGCATACGGACTGGTGATGAAGTATGAAGCCAAGCCTCATCTTTCTGCCGACCAGCAGGCTCAGATGTACAACATTTCGGGCAGGAAGCAATCCTGGAGCATCAGCTGGCGCGAGCCTCTGCGCTTCATCCGCTATCACTATCTGAAGCTCTTCAAGATGATGATCGTGGGTTTCATCGCTTTCACGATGATAGACTACATCACTCCGGGTCCACGCCATTACGAGGTGCTGGGCATCGTATCGATGCTGGGTATGTTTAACAATGTATTGCCCAACCCCGACAACATCATCTGGCCAGGACCTTACTGGTTTTTCGGTCTGATGCTGCAGCTTTACATCGTATATCGACTGCTGCTCTATCGCCGCCACTGGGGATGGACGGCAGGCTTAATGCTTCTCTGCATCGGCATCCAGCTGCTGCTGGGCTTTGACAATCCCGAGAGCGAGGCGATGAACCGCTACCGCTATAATTTCATGGGCGGTATGCTGCCATTCGGTCTGGGCATTCTGTACGCCCGCTATGGCGAGAAGATTCTGATGACCTTCCATTCTCCTGTAACCAATATCTTCGGCTGCGTATTCTGCCTCTCGCTGATCTACAGTCTGAGTCTCAATATGATAGGATGGACCTTCGTACCATTCTTCATCTGTCTGCTCAGTGTGCTTGTAGCCGATTTGTTGCAGGAGGCAAGTTGGCTGTCGGGCATCTACAAGGTTCTGGAATGGATGGGCGTCATCTCAGCCGCCCTCTTCGTCACCCATCCCATCACCCGCAAGATATTCATCCCTATCAGCCGTCATGGAGACATCTATGCCGGCCTGCTCCTCTACATCATATCGAGCATCTGCCTGGCTTGGCTCTTCACCCAACTGATGAAGAAGATTCCAAACCCGAAATATTAAAAGAAAATCATGAAGATAAAAGACATAGAACTGGCGAATATCAGCAGATATCGCGGTGAATTGATGGGAGCCGCCATGCTCTTCATCATTCTCTTTCATGTAGCACTGCCTAGAGAGAACGCTTTCTTCGGATTGCGCCGCATGGGCAATGTAGGAGTAGATATGTTTCTGTTTCTCAGCGGCATCGGCCTGTGGTTTTCCTGGATGAAGAATCCTTCTGCCAAGCATTTCTTCATCCGCCGTTACCTGCGTATCTACCCGGCGTGGCTCATCATCGCCTGTCTCTACTACATTCCCCGATTCCGGGGAGGAGACCTCGAGGCGTGGATCAACCTGATAGGCGAGATTACCATCAACTGGAATTTCTGGCGATACGACGAGCTTACCTTCTGGTACATCCCAGCCACCATGATGCTCTATCTCTTCGCCCCAGCCTATATGGAACTCATCAAGCGCCACCCCATCTACAAATGGCTGCCGGTGGTGATGATTATGTGGTGCATCCTGGTGCAATACGTCACACCGATTCATCAGGCTGTAGGCCATCTGGAAATCTTCTGGAGCCGAGTACCTATCTTCTTCATCGGCATCAATATGGGTGAGATGGTTCGCCAGAAGCAGACGCTTGATGGTGCCAGCATCTGGATGATATGGCTGATGTTCCTGATGACGCTGCTCGCAAGCATCTTCCTGGAACAGGAGAAGCACGGCATGTTTCCGCTCTTCCTGGAGCGCATGCTCTACATCCCGCTCACCATCACGAGCATCCTGCTCCTGAACCGCATCTTCCGCCGTACTCCAGGATGGTTTAACCGCAGCTTTATGCTGGTAGGAGCATTGAGTCTGGAATGCTATCTCATCCACATCCACTTCGTGCTCCATTATATCGAACCTCATCACTTGGGATACTGGCCAACCTTCATCCTCTGCATCGCCATCACCCTGCCACTCTCCTGGATATTGAGCAAGATTGCAGAATGGATCTCAAGGGAACTATCTAAGATTATTAAATAAAAAGAATCATCTAAGATTAAATAAAAAGAAGTTTTTATGAACGAGAATGAAATAAAAGACAGCAAAGGCTTCGCTGCCTTGATGCGCCTGATCCGCCCGAAGCAGTGGATCAAGAATATGTTTATCTTCGTGCCCCTCTTCTTTGGTGGTGCCTTGTTTCATACAGATGCCCTGCAGGCGGGTCTGATTGCTTTCTTTGCCTACAGCTTTGCCGCATCGAGCATCTATTGCTTCAACGACATCCATGATGTGGAGGCAGACCGCCGCCACTCGGTGAAGTGTCACCGCCCTATCGCATCAGGAGCCGTAAGCATCAGGCAGGCTTACGCTTTGATGTTTCTGATGCTTATCCTCTCAATGGGGGTATGCAGTCTGCTCGATTCGTGGGAGACGATGGGAATCATCGCCTTCTATTGGGTCATGAACCTCTGCTATTGCGCCAAGCTCAAGCAGTATGCCATCATCGATGTGTGCATCGTGGCTTTCGGCTTTGTGCTCCGCTTGCTGGCAGGTGGTGTCGCTACGCACATCATACTCAGTAAATGGATAGTGCTGATGACCTTCCTCATCACCCTCTTCATGAGTTTTGCCAAGCGCCGCGATGACGTGCTGCGAATGGAAAAGACGGGCGAGGCGCCACGCAAGAATACGAGCCGATACAACCTCACCTTCATCAATCAGGCTATCACCATTACGGCATCAGTTACCCTGGTTTGCTACATCATGTACACGGTGAGCCCTGAAGTAATAGAGAATTTCCATACCGAATACCTCTATCTTACCAGCGTATTTGTATTGGTAGGTTTGCTGAGATACATCCAGATTGCAGTGGTTGACCAGCAGAGCGGCGACCCTACGAAAATTATCCTGCGCGACAGAATCACGCAGTTTATCGTTCTTGCCTGGCTGCTCTCCTTCCTCATCCTTATCTATATCGTATAAGAAAGAGTTAATCCAAAAGAAGAAGAAATGAAGAAGAAATTATACTGTTTCGATTTCGACGGAACACTGACAACGAGTGATACCCTGCTCGAATTCATCAAGTATGCCAAAGGCAGAGGCCGCTTTCTGATGGTTTTCCTGATGTACAGCCCACTGCTGATATTGATGAAACTGCACCTGTATCCCAACTGGAAGGCGAAGCAGCAGATCTTCGCCCACCTCTTTGCCGGCATGCGCATCGAAAAATTTGATGCTCTCTGCCGTGGGTTTGCAGAAGAAAACCAGCATCTGCTCCGTCCTAAGGGCATCACCCTGGTACATGAAGCTTTGGTAGCTGGAGCTCAGGTCTTCATCGTAAGTGCCAGCATCGACAACTGGGTGCGCCCCTTCTTTGATATCCGCAATCTGAAAGGCGTTCAGGTACTCGGCACCCAGATAGAAGTAGAAGACGGCAAGCTGACGGGCCGATTCAAGTCAAACAATTGCTACGGTAAGGAGAAGGTGCACCGCATCGCAGAGGCACTAAAATCTTTCGAACGTTCAGAATACGAGATAGAAGCCTTTGGAGATAGCCGTGGAGACAAAGAGATGCTTGCCTTCGCCGACAAGGGACATTTCAAACCATTCCGAGAATAATAAATTTCCATTTTACAGAAAATAATATGAAAAGAAATACAGACCTCGACTTGATACGAGCCATCCTCATCATTCTCATGATATTGATTCATATTGTGAACTTCGGCAATGCATATCTACATCTGAAGGCAGGCATTCTCTCGTTTATGATGCCTACCTTTCTCATCATCACGGGTTATCTTGTCAATATCGAGAAAAGTCCCAAACAAATGGGAATATACCTGATGTGTCTCGCCCTACCCTACGTTATCATGGTATCCGGTTTCTCTGTACTTTCCTATTTCATGCCCGTAAGAGATGGCATCACGAAATTATCCTTCTCACAGATTTGCGAGAAGATATTTGTCACATCTATAGGTCCTTATTGGTTTATCCAAACGATGATTATCTGTGGCTTTCTTTATTATATCAGTTTCAAGGGGGATACGTGGGAAAACCTCAAACAAGGAAAAACGACGATGAGTACCACTACAAGCCTCTTCATCTTCGCCACCCTACTCTTGCTGGCATCCAAGACACCCGCTCTTTCGCCCAGTGCCGCAGCCTATTATTTCATCGGTACAGCAATTCGCCAATGCCACATAGAGTTTGGCAAGATATTCCATCCTTCCCCTGCAGCCTTACTGCTCTGGCTCAGCTTGCTGGGCTTAGAGGAATGGTACGACTGGGGATGCCTGGCTGTAATCTTCTCCTGCTGGTGCTGCATTTCGTCATTGATGTGGATACATAGCCTCATCACTCGCATTCAAGGCAAAATCTACATTCAAAAGATAGATAACACCTTATTATATATAGGGCGTAATACGCTGCCCATCTATCTCTTCCACCCCATCTTTACGATGGCTGCGAAGTTCTATCATCCCCTCTTCAGCTGGGATTCGAGCGAAATCTCGTTTGCTGCCGTCACCATCATCCTTGCCATTACAGGCAGCCTGCTCATTGCCAAGATGATGGAGAAGACCAAACTGGCTTATCTCTTTGGAAAAGGGAAACTATTAAGATAAATCCAGGCAGATTCATATTTTGTAGAAAGAATATTTGCTAGAAACAGGAAAAAGGCGTATTTTTGCACGCCGTAAAAGATAAAACGATGAATATCAAGAACAAGATTAATAATATGGATGATGCCAGACGGGAGAAGCTGGGCGAAGTCATCAGATTCGGAATCGTAGGCGGACTGGCTACGGTGCTGCAATATGTCATCTATCTGGCTATGATGCCGGTGCTGAACCATTTCATTCCACAAATGGGTGATCACAGTCTGGCTACCACAGCCAACACCATCGCCTACATCGTGAGCTTCATCTTCAATTTCATCGCCAGCACCCGATACACCTTCAAGGTGAAGGCAAACGCCAAGCGAGGTGCCGGCTTCACCCTCTCACATGTGGTAAACTATACGATGCAAACCGTCTGCCTCAACCTCTTCGTTGGTCTGGGGCTCGCCAAACAGTGGGCGATGATTCCTACCCTCTGTATCTGTATCCCCGTTAATTTCCTATTAGTAAGATTCTTCCTGAAGAAATAAAAGAATCTTCAAAACTCGAAAGAGAAAGACTAAGAGAAAGACAAAGAGATGATTCCTCTCAAAACTTGAAAGAAATAGAAAGATATGAAAAAGATATTCGATATTTTCAAGATCAAGAAAGAAGAAAGATGGCTCGCCCTGGGCATTTTTCTGGCACTTGCCGTTCTGAATGGTGTAGTGATAGCCCGCTATGCCAGTCATTTCACCCTCATCACGGATGATTATTACAAGAATTTCATCCGCCACTTCTGCGTATCGGGCTTCGACCCGCTTACCTACTGGGTATTGAGCGACTGGAATGCAGCATACAATGTATATCGCCATCCGCTGCTCGCCTTCTATATGTATATTCCTTACCTCATCAATATGGGGCTGATGAAACTCACAGGCTACAACTGTGCCCTTTTCATCGCGGTAGTCATCCAGATATTCTGCGGATTCTATGCCACCCTTTTCCTGAAGAGAATCTTCCGGGAGGTAATGGATCTCGACAAGACGGCATCTCATATCCTCACCCTGCTGTTCTTCTCCTTCGGATATGTGATGGTCACCTGCATCGTGCCCGACCATTTCGTCATCTCCATGATGCTACTCATCCTGGCACTCTATGTATCCGGTCTCAGAATGAAACATCACCATCCGCTCAAGATATGGCAGAGCGTGGTATATTTCATCCTTACAGCCGGCACATCGCTCAATAACGGATTGAAGATTTTCTTTTCTGCATTCTTCGTAAACGGAAAGGGATTCTTCCGCCCTAAGCATCTTCTCCTGGCAGTCATCCTGCCAGCAGCCCTGCTGTGGGGATTCTGCAGATGGGAATACCGCGTCTTCGTATGGCCTAACGAGATGGCACGCAAGGAACTGAAAGCCAAGAAAGCGGCTGAGAAGAAAGCCAGACAGGAGCGTATGGCACAGATCAAGCATACCCGTGATTCGCTGTCAAACGACTCTATCAAAAGAGGCTTGAAGATTATCTCTGCCCAGGAGATAGCCCTGAAAGCCAAGAACGACAGCATAAGGAAGGCAAAGGAACTGGCTAAGAAAGAAGCCAAAAAGAAAAGGGGGCCTAAGCAAGGTGCCCCTATCATGAAAGGTGAATTCATGAACTGGACGGATGCCACAAGCTCCCGCACACAGTCGATCATCGAAAATCTGATGGGCGAATCTATCCAGCTGCATCAGGATTATGTGCTGGAAGATGAATTGCGCCATCGCCCGATGTTCGTGAAATACCGATACGCCATCAATTATGTGGTAGAGGCAGTCATCATGCTGCTGTTTGTTGCCGGCATCTGGGCGGGCAGAAAGAGCAAGTATCTCTGGCTGGTGATGTCGTATTTCGGTCTAGATATGATGCTGCATATCGGACTCGGCTTCGGTCTCAACGAGGTATATATCATGGCGGGTCACTGGATATACGCCATTCCGATAGCCATCGGTTTCCTTCTGAAGCAAAAACGACAGCAGCTCTACAGCCGCTGCCTAAAAGGCATATTGCTCGTCCTGGGTCTGGCACTGCTGATATACAATGGTATTCTGATTATCGGATATTTCTGCTAGGAAGAGATTAAGCGTGCTTATCTCTTCCTATCGTCTTGCGCCATCTGCGAGCCATCGCCTTGAAGATACTGGAGAAATTACCATATCTCAGATTCAGAAAGAGTTCTTCCAGGGAGCGCGACATCTTGATGAATGGGTGCTCCCAGGCATTGATTCTGTACACCCGCTCCTTGAAATCTACGTTTTCCACTACATATTTAGGATGTTTTAGCGGAAACTCCAGTTCATGGCGCTTCATGGTGAAGATTCTGCGATAAGCCTTCGGAGTCGTCTTCATGCTGCCCGAGAAATGGGTGGAGTCATCAGAGAGACCCAGATTATTGATCAGATTCCTGCATGGCATGATGGCAAGACTGGAATTCAGCAGCATCGAAGCCCAGAAGATGCTTTCATAAAACTCCTTTCCACTATGGGCATGATCCCTGCACATCGGGATGAAGTCCTTACGGAGCCCACGCTGGCGAACCACCGATTCCAACTGTCGCATCGCCTGCTTATCGCGCAGAAAGGCATAGTCACCCTCCCATTTGTCCACCACACGGCGCCACGAAGCCCATCCCCAGATAGAGAAGACAGAAGTAAAGAAATAGCTGTCCTCGCAGTCGGGTGTCACCTCATCTTCATTGAATCCGGCAATCATGGCAATACGTTCATCGTGCTCATAGCGGTCGAGCATCTCCTTGCAGAAAGGGAAGAAAGATTGCGAAGGCACATCGTCATCTTCCAGCACGATACACTTATCCACAATCGAGAAAGCCCATTTCTGTGAGAGATACTCAGATGGATCGCATCCCTGGTTCTTGGTCTGATAAGATCTGTGCACCTCACACTCCCAATCAATATTCTCATCTGATGCTATTTGCCGGCATGCCTCGATACCCGGCACATCCCGCTCACCTCTTGCTCCATCCTGATAGAGGAACAACTGGGCAGGACGAGCCTTCTTCACCTCGTCAAACACTTTCTGAAAATTGTCGGGACGATTGAAGAAAAGCATCAATACGGCGACATCAATCTTAGCTGGCTGTTTCATATCTATGATATTCGTTAACTATACACAATTGTCGGAATCTGTCATCATCCGTTTTTTGGGAGACAAAGATAACCCAAAAAGCAGACAATGCCAAATAAACCGCCACAAAAAACCAGCAGGAATGAAATATTTCCTCATTTTTCTTCCCACAATCAATTTTTTACACTAACTTTGCAGCCAAATAAGAATAAAACGATGAAGAATATTTTTAAAATCAAGAAAGAAGAAAGGATACCGGGCCTCGTGGCTTTACTGGTATTCGTGCTGCTCAACGGGTTGTTCTTCTACAAATACGGCAACCTTTTCCTCAGAGCGCACCACGTCAGCTTCTGGCAGTTATTCGCCAAGACCTTCCATGTATCCGGCTTTGATGCATGGTCGTGCATCTTTATGTCGAATGGCAAACTCTATTTCGAGATTCCCCGCCATCCGCTTTTTGCAGTCATCCTTTATCCCTTCTATCTCATCAACAAGGAACTGATATCTTCGGGCGATACCAACTATGCGATGATATTCATGGCCATCCTGCTCATAGCAAGCGCCTTCTATTCCTTCATCTTCGTATACCGCATCTTCCGGGAAATCATCGAACTGAAGAAGAAAGACTGCATCCTTTTCTCTGCCATGCTCTATTCCTTCGGTATGGTGATGGTTTCCATGCTGGTACCCGACCACTTCTGCTGGTCGCTCCTCATGCTGACCATGACGCTGTATCTGGCGGGTATGGCAATGAAGGAAAGACGCCAACTGTCTGCCTGGACCATCGGCATCCTCAGTTTCCTAACCGGAGGAGTCACCCTCAGCAATATTGCCAAGACCTATTTGGCTGCCTGGTTTGTCAATGGGAGGAAAGTCTTCGCCCCTAAGAATCTCGTGGCTATGATTCTGCCAGCCATCCTGCTGGTAACAACTGCCTACCTTATCTATACAGAGGTAAGGGAACCTCAGTTTCATGTAGATAAGCAGATTGAGATAAAGGCACATGCCAAGGATCAGGAACAGCAGCGAAAGGATTCCATCCATCATGCATGGGTTCTGGCTCATACAGGAGAACCGATGAAGCAGGAAGGATTCTGGAAATGGACCGATACGTCAACTTCCAGGACGGATGCCCTGATTCACAACATGTTGGGAGAATCCATCCAGCTCCACGACTCTTATCTCCTGGACGATATGTGCGTGAACCGCCCTACCATCGTGAAGTATAACTACACATTCAATTATGTCATCGAAGCCATCATCTCGCTGCTGTTCATCATCGGCATCATAGTAGCCATCCGGCATAAGTACTTCCTCATGGTACTGAGTTGGCTGGGATTAGACATCGTCATCCACTTCGTGATGGGATTCGGGCTGAACGAGATGTATATCATGGCTTGCCACTGGATATTCATCATTCCTATTGCCATCGCCTACCTGATGAAATCGCTCACACCTGGCAGACAGGTCGTCCTGAGATATTTCTGCTGGTTACTCACCCTGTATTTCTGGGTATGGAATGGCTACTGGCTGTTTACTTACATGTCAGACCAGGCAACCCAGATCATGAAATAAGCGGCTCCAAAAAGCCACATTCTTTATAATAACTCTCTAAAAAAGGAATCTTATGAACATAGCAGTCATCTTTGCAGGAGGCTCAGGCCTCAGAATGCACACCAAGTCAAGACCTAAGCAGTTCCTGGAACTGAACGGCAAACCTATCATCATCTATACTCTGGAATTGTTTGACAATCATCCGGAGATAGATGGCATCGTCGTAGCCTGCATCGAATCATGGATTCCTTTCCTGGAGAAGATGATACGCAAGTTCGAAATCAGCAAGGTGGTGAAGATTGTACCGGGTGGCAACAGCGGACAGGATTCCATCTATCACGGACTCTGTGCTGCCGAGGAGTTTGCCGACGGCAAGGAAGCCAACGTACTGATTCATGACGGTGTACGCCCACTCATCACCGAGGAAACCATCACCGACAATATCCGGAAGGTGGAAGAATGCGGCTCCTGCATCACCTGCATACCAGCCACGGAGACTTTCATCGTAAAACAGGAAGACAACTCGCTGGAAATTCCGGAACGAGACAATTCTCTGATAGCAAGAGCACCACAGAGTTTCCGACTGAAAGACATCCTGTCTTCACACCGCAAGGCAATCGAAGAAGGCAGGCACAACTTCATCGATTCCTGTACGATGATGAGCCATTACGGCTATAAACTCGGTACCATCATCGGACCGATGGAGAACATCAAGATTACAACGCCAACCGATTTCTTCGTGTTCCGTGCCATGGTAACGGTACATGAGAACCAGCAGATTTTCGGTTTTTAATAAAGATAGAGAAAATATGAAACATAACGAAATAGAGCTAGAAGACTGGAAAGACTTTGCCAGCAGATTTCCTCTTTACGAACAACTGAGAAACAAGACCATCGGCATTACGGGTGCTACGGGCTTGCTGGGCTCCTGTATGGTTCATTGTCTGGAAGAACTCGACAGACAGCACGGACTGAACCTGACCATCGTCTGCTTCGTAAGAAACGAAGAAAAGGCGCAGCAGGTACTGGGTCATCCTCAGAATGATGCCCATTCAGGAGAAGCTCTGGGCAAGAACATCATTATCCTGAAGCATGATTTCAGCAAGACAGAGGAGATGCCACAGGAGGTTCATATCGATTATCTGGTGCATTTTGCCAGTCCTACGGCTTCCCAATACTTTGTCAGCAAACCGGTAGAAACCATGATGACCGATTTCGACGGCACGGCCCAGCTCCTGCGTTTCGCCCTCCGCCAGAACACCGCCTCCATCGTCAATGTTTCATCCCTGGAGGTATATGGAAGCATCTATGATGATTCCCATCCGCTCAGCGAGGAAGAGCAGGGATACATCCATCTTTCAGATACCCGCAGCAGCTATCCCGTAGCCAAGAGAGCTGCCGAATGTCTCTGCCATGCCTATGCCCAGGAATATGGGGTGCATGTCAAGACAGCCCGCCTCGCCCAAACCTTCGGAGCAGGAGTTACGGCAGATGACAACCGCGTTTTCGCACAGTTTGCACGCAACATCATTGCCGGAGAAGACATCGTTCTCCATACCACCGGTGAACTGAGCCGCTGCTATTGCTATACGATTGATGCCATCGAGGCGATCCTTTTCATCCTGCTGAAGGGTGAAGACGGTGAGGCATACAATGTTGCCAACGAATCAACCTACATTTCCATCATCGATATGGCGAAGTTCCTCTGCAAGACTTTCAATCCCGACATACAGCCGGTCATCCAGCTGAAGAAAGGCATGGGCTATTCTCCGATGACCCGGCTCCGTCTGTCCTGCAGCAAGGTGCATCAGCTCGGCTGGACGCCAAGATACGACATGAAAACCATGTTCCAGCGCCTCATCACTTCCCTGAAAGCAGCAGCTTCTCATTAAAACATCAAAAGCATCCATCAGCATCATGACATCCATTCTAAAGATAATATACAAGAGTACATTGGGAATATACGAACGCAAGGACCTGTCGTCCTGGAGCCATACTCCTGCCTGTTCTACTCCCATCTATGGCATCTACCATATCTTCTGCGACGCCAACTGGAAAGAGATGGTAAGGGAACAGATGCAGCATCTCGCCGACAGCGGACTGCTCGAGGCAAGCAACCGACTCTATATCAGCTGCATCGCCAGAAACGACAAAGATATCATGGAATTGGAAGATATCCTGCGGCAATACTCGGCAGATAAGATAGAATTTGTTTCCAAGACCACCAATCCGCAGCGATTCGAATTTCCGGCACTCGACTATATGTATGAGAAATCGCAGCACGAAGACTTTCTCTTCTATTATTTCCATACCAAGGGAATCACCTATCAGACTCCCCTGAATAAGGAAGACAAGGAATTCAAGGGATTCGTGGATAAGATTGTGGCATGGAGAAGAATGATGGAATATTTCCTGATGAACCAGTGGAAAGTGGCTGTCAATACCCTGGAAGCGGGATATGATACCTACGGAAGCTATCTCTTCCCTCCTTTCAAGAACCGGATGTATGCCGGCAACTTCTGGTGGGCGAAGGCTTCTTATTTCAGAACGCTCCCTGCCCTAGACGAAGATACCAAACTGCACAACCGTTTCATGGCAGAAGAATGGCTGCTGAGCCTGCCGAGAGTAAAGGCTTTCTCGGCTTTCGATACGGTGGCAGACCTATATTTTGTCAGGATTCCGCCAACCATTTATGAGGTCGGCAGACATTCCCTTTGGGATTCCCTCAAATACTGCACCATCTATACCTATAGAAAATATCAGCGCAAATGGTTCGGTTACAGCTATAAGCAGCACTGCCAACAAAAATTCCAGCAACTCAAGCAATCGCTTTAGTTGCTGGAATTTTCCATTTATAACTGGTTCATGACTTGAACTCCAACTTGCCGACGTGCAGATTCACCTTATCCAAATCCGGCAACTGCATATAGTCGCCATATTGATCTGTCAGCACCTTATCGTAGTTTCCCGGTACAGGCAGCTGATGCCCCTCAAACTCCAGAGTGGTCAGCGGGAAGATGTCTTCCAGATGGCGCTCTACGACAAAAGGCACACCGAAAGCATCCAAATAGGCACCACCGGTCAGTTGGGCGATGCCCCTCATCACCGGATAAATCAGCCGTTCATTCAGATGCACCCAGCGCATCACCTTGCCGATAATCACCTCATCCTTCAGGTCCTTCCGCTTCAATATCTTATAGGTGTGTCCGATGGTCTGCATCGACAACCGCTGCAGCCATTTGGGATGCTTGTCGATAGGAAAGATGTCTATGTAGATGCCCCGCTCCTTGAAAATCCGGTCATAGCCATTGTTCTCATCCAGCACTGAACGGCGGTCTCTCAGCTTGGCATACTGGAAGAAATAGTTTTCATCCGTCTGTCTGCATTGCAGCGCCATCGTTTCATCCAGTTCGCGGGGCAGAATCTCAATCATCTTCAGATAGTCCTCCCGAAGCATCTGCACATCCATGTCATCATCCCAGGGAATGAAACCCTGATGGCGGGCTGCACCAATCAGTGTGCCGCCTATCAGCCAGTAACGGATCTGATGACGCTTGCAGATGGCATCAAAAGCCAGCAGCAGCTCTACCATCCTTTGCTGATGCTTCCACAGCAGAGAACCTTCGGGATTGAACCGGGCTCTCAACTCCTCATTACTATATTGTCTTGTCTGATTTTCCATCATATTCATCTATTTTTCTTAAATACAAAACGGATACACTCATCCAAAATGGCAACCCGGGCCACTTTCATGACCACGAAATATAATACGGCTGCCATCACAACCCTAGCCAGAAGCAGACATGCCAGATTGGTAATGCTCATCGTTGCCAGATAGGTGAGGCTCATCACGCCCAGAGCCGCCAGCAGGAACGGACAGGTATCTTTCAGAAAGTCCAGCGGACGGTAACTGATATAGCGGTAAGCCAGCGCATACCATACAAACATCCAGACGATGGTCAATGCCACATAGACCGATACCATCAGATGGATGCCATAAGGCCAGAGAAACAGCATCAGCACGATCTGGGTAACGCTCAGCGATACCGTACACCAGAAATAGGCACCGGATTTTCCCTTGCTGATCACCACATTGGAAAACAGCGTATAGAGTGGCATCACAGAACCGCCCACGCACAGCATGCGCAGCAGTTCTGCACTCGACTGCCATTTCTCGGTCAGCGTGATGATGATGAACTCATTGGAAACGAGTCCCAATCCGAACAGCAGAGGGAAAGAAAGGAAGCAGATAAACCTGACCATCTTTCTGAAAGCCATCAGCTGGCGCTCCCTATCGTCAGAGAGATTTACCAGGGTAGGCTGGATCACCGGATTCAACATTCCCTGCAGCAGGAGATAACACTTCGAGTTCCACTGATAAGCCTGGTTGTAGCTACCCGTAATGGCATTGGTATAGAAACGGCCCAGCAGGATATTCATCACATTGTCGTTGATTTTGGTGGCGATGGTTGTGGCAGCTATCTTGAAGCTGAACGGGAACATCGTCTTCACGGGCGTGAAATCTATCTTCAGCGAAGGTCGCCAGGTGGAATAATGCCATACCAGCAGGGTGTTCAGTCCCACATAAACCACTCCCTGGGCAGCCAGAGACCAATAGGCAAAGCCATTCCATGCCATCAGCACACCCACGCTACTCGACAGCAGCACCGCCGTGATACTCGCCTTTGCCTGCTGCTTCACCATCATATTCTTGAAGAGGAATGCAGCCTGAGCCGTACCCAGACTGGAAAAGAGAATATTGATGAATGCCAGCCGGCATAAGGATACCAGCCTTTCATCATGATAGAAATCGGCTATGAAAGGGGCACAGAAGAAAAGGATGACATAAAGAGAAGATCCCACTATGATGTTAAACCAAAACACGGAGTTGTAATCATTGGCTGTAGGATGCTTCAGATTACCGATAGCCGAAGCGAATCCGCTATTCTGAAGAGCTATCGCTATGAGCGGGAACACATTGATCATCGCCATCATTCCATAGTCTTCCTTCGACAACAGTCTGCCCAGGACGATGCCGAATATCAGTCCGATAACCTGCATCGCCCCATTGTTCATGGCTCCCCAGAAGAGACCCTTTGCTGTTTTTTCCTTTAATGTTTCTGCCATTTAAATTTATTTTTTCTTGCTAAAATCATGAGAACTAGCGCTTAAAGAGACTTCTCACCACAAACCAGGTATGCACTAGAACCGTGGTGACAATGCCATAGTTGCTGCGCATCACCTCGAAACGCTCCTTGAGCGAAGCCTTGTGATTCTGCACCGACATGCCGCCATCCAGATAGTTGGTGATGACAGCATGGACATTGCGCAACGGAAGATGGCGCTGCTGAGCCGCCTTCATGATGCGAATGCACCAATCCACATCTGCCGAAAGGCGATAGTGAAGATCATAATGGATTTGGCGGGCGATATCCGTGCGGGCATAAAACGACTGATGACAGACGAGCATCCCCCACTTGAACGAGCGCCAGTTCAGCTTCTCGGGAGGTGAAAGACGGCGATGGCGCAGGAATCTTCCTTCGTCATTCACGATATCGGTATCTCCATACAGCACGCCCGGCAGGTTCTCGCCCTCGCCTACGCATCCCTCCACATACTCCAGGGTATCGTCAGAAGGAAAGACATCTCCCGCATTCAGAAACACGAGATAGTCGCCTGTGGCACGGTCGATGCCCTTGTTCATGGCATCATAGAGTCCCTTGTCGGGTTCCGAATAGACCACGATTTCGTGGGCATTCTCTCCAGCCTTTGCCCTGTTCTGGTATGCCCGAACCATTGCCAGGGTCTTGTCCTTCGAAACACCATCTATGATCAGGTGCTCGATGTTGCAGTAAGTCTGCTTATTGACACTATCCAACGTACGCTGCAACACACGCTCAGCATTGTAGGTACAGGTTACGACGGTAAACTTAATCATATCCGGTAGTTTTTAAAGGCCATCGCCTGATTATACACCTCAACATATTTCAGCGCCACCGCATGCTGCGAATAGTTATGCATCACCTTCTGCAGGCACGCCTTCTTCAGATTCTCACGGTCGGCTTCTTCCAGCACCCAGTGGATGCCAGCCGCCAGATCCTTGGCATCGCGGTAGTTTGCCACATATCCGTTCTTCTGATGATCGATCATCTCCGGTATGCCGCCCACCTTGAATCCTACGCTCGGCACGCCGCAAGCCATCGCCTCCATGATGGTATTCGGCAGATTCTCCGACAGGGAAGGAAGCACGAAGACATCGGCTGCATTGTAGATATCTGCGATGCGCTTGTCATCACTCACATAACCGAGCGAAACGATCGGGAACGAAAGCTTGCCTTCGAACTCCTCGCTGTGTCCACCCAGGATAGCCACGCAGGTGTTCTCCCTCATCTCGGGATGCTGCTCAGCCATCAGCCGGCACGCCTCTATCAGATAATCCATACCCTTATAAGGATTGGTGGCTCTCTGGGCAATAAAGAGGATGATGCGCTTGTCCTTCGGCAGCTGCGTGCGCAGACGGGATTCCAGCTTGTCCTGCGGACAATATACATGGGTATCTATCGGATTGGGAATCGTCTCGATGCGATGACCCGCCAGGAGTCCGCTCAGCCGGGCTTCCGCTGCCAGCCATCTGCTGCAGGTAACAAAGGAAAGAGCCCCGCTGTTATACACCTTCTGCTTCTTCTTCCATATCTTAGCCGACAGATCGTTCTTTCCCCCGTTTCCCGGCAGATACTTACAGTTGCCGCAGCCATTGTTGTAATGATGGCAACCCAGGGTAAGATGACAGATGGATGAAGCCGGCCAGATGTCGTGCATGGTCCATACCACCGGTTTTCCGCTGCTGATGATCTTCCGGATGGTCTTCAGCGAAAGCATGCCCTGGTTGACCCAGTGCAGATGGATGATGTCAGCCTCCTTGAACTCTGGCAGGGAAGTGATGTCGTATCCCGCATTGGCGATATCGAGTGCAAAGAGATTCTTCTTGGAAAAATGAAGGCGGCAGAAGATGCACCAGCGCTCCCACAGGAAATTCCACTGCATCCTGAGCGAGCGTGGCAACCCTATCACGGTAATATCATCGGTTACCTTATCGCGCACCAGCATCTTGGCCTTAACACCATTGTTGTTAAGGGCATCCATCAGGCGGTTGGCAGCCACAGCAGCTCCACCCGCCTTCTCACTTGTATTTACTATGAGTACTCTCATGATTATCCTTTTTATTCTGCTTGCAAAGATAATGTAAAAATTTGAGTTAGCGAAGAAAAAAGGAGACTTTTCTGAGATAAAGAGAATGTTTTTTCTGAAATGATGAGAATGTTTTCTGAAATGATGAGAATGGATATAATAAAACATGCCACAACTCTCAACGAGCTGTGGCATGCACTATGTTTAACTTAAAAATTCTAATCAAAATAGTCTCACGACCTTCTCAATTATCTGTTAAACAATCTACCTTAAAACCTAATAACTAAAAACCTAAATCTATTACTACTAACCTAAACAATCTATTAACCTTTTGACGCTGCAAAGATAGTACTTTTTCTACGAATCTCCAAATAATTCGGCAAAAAAAGTATTATTTTTGAGATTTTTTGATATAAATCAACGAATTATTAGAAAATTCATCAAAAACTAACGAGTTTTTAACCCTCATTAAGCCTTTTCTATCAATACTGTAGCGTAAGCTGAGATTCCTTCCATTCTTCCGGTAAAGCCCAACTTCTCTGTGGTTGTAGCCTTGATGGAGATCTGATCTTCCTCTACCCCCATCACTTTTGCCAGGCATTCCTTCATGGCAGGAACATGCGGATTGAGCTTCGGACGCTCTGCACAGATCGTTGCATCGATATTGCCCAGGGTATATCCCTTGGTGGCAATCAGGTCCATCGTCTTCTTGAGCAGAATCTTGGAATCCACATTGAGGGTCTCTGCTGCCGTATCAGGGAAATGATAACCGATATCACGCATATTGGCTGCACCCAGCAGGGCATCGCAAATGGCGTGAATCAACACGTCGGCATCACTATGACCGAGCAAACCCAACTCATAATCTATCTTGATACCTCCCAGCCACAAGTCACGGTTCTCTACCAGCTTGTGAACATCGTATCCAAATCCTACACGAATATTCATAATTCTATTCTTTATGTTAAAGTTAATAATATGTTTATATTTTCTATTTATTATCTTCCAGCAAGGCTCTGCCTATTCCGCCTGCCTATCGCTTGAACAGGTCTTTCAATCCGTCCATATCGAATGCCAGCGTAAAGCGCAGGGTCTGGTCGAGCGGATTGCTCTTGGCGGTGGCTACCACATAGGAAGCATCGAGCGAGAAGACATTCATCTTGAAACCGGCTCCCACCGTAAAGTACTTGCGGTTGCCCTTGCTCTGGCTCTCGTGATGATAACCGGCACGCAGGGCAAACTTGTCATTATATACATACTCGGCACCTACGCCATAGTTGATTTCCTCCAGCTCTTCCTTGAATCCGCCTGGAGCATCGCTGAAGCTCTTGAAGATGCCGCTGATGCCCGAAATATCGTTGTATTCGCGATGCACACGGTCTTCATACTCCGAGTTGTCCTCTCCCTCCTTCTGCGCAGGTACCGTAGGCACGAGATACTTGTTGGCATCTGCGGCGATGGTAAAGCGGTTGTACTCGTCGATAGGAATCATCAGCGAGGCTCCCAGACGCAGATTGGTAGGCAGGAACTCGCCATACTCCTTACCGCTGAAGGTAATTTTGCTGCCGATATTCGAAATGTTCAGACCTACGCCCAACTGGCACTCACGCGGTCCGATGTTGACATAGTTCTGATAATAGGCTGCGATATCCGCCGCAAAAGCCGAGGCTGGCGAATTTTCCTCCTGATAGTCGAAGCGCAGGTCGGAATAGATCCAGCGAATGGCTGCCGCCAGGGAAAATTTCTCGCTGAGCATCAGAGAGTAAGCCACATCGATCGACATCTCATAGGGATTGATGGTCATCGTATTGTCGTTTTCTCCCGGCTCAGAAAGAAACACCTCACCCATGTTGAAGTAACGGAGCGAAGCGGATACGGCACTGTAATCGCCTATGCGGTAATAGCCCGAGAGATAGGCGAGATTCATGTCGTTGACCAGCGAGCGGAGCCATGGAGTGAAGTTCAGCGCCACGCCCGCCCTGGAGATGTTGAAGGGATACTTTGCCGGATTCCAATACTGCGAGTTGACATCCGGATCGGTTGCCGCACCCACATCACCCAGACCTCCGCCGCGGGCATCGGGCGCTATGGTCTGAGAGATGACGGCATAGTTTACCGGATTGAAAAGACTCTCCTTGGTATCTCCCTTTCCGTTCTGCGCCGATGCCGTCAGCGTCCATACCGAGAGGAAACCGGTTGCGAATATCTTGACGATTCTATTCATACTACATGATTTTATATGATGATATTTTCTATTTTATAATGATCAGTTTCCGGGTCTTGGAGGCATAGCTGCTGCCATCCGATGAAACCTTGACCCGATACAGATAGATGCCCGTACCCAGAGGGCGACCGCCATCTACCGACAGATCCCACTTCACGGTATAGACCTCCGAAGCCGGCACTCCGCTCTCGGCATGGCGCCAGAGCTGTCTGCCCGAAGTATCATAGAGTTCGATCACCACATCCATCCGGCTCTCCGTCCTGTCGTGAGAAACGATGAAGGTGGTGGTGCTGCGGGCTGGATTCTCCGTCACGCCCACATCGAAGAGCGATGGAGCCAGACCGCTTACCACATTGAAGTGGAGGGTGGTGGTAGAACTGTTGTTCTGGATATCCCATGCCGTGAAGGTAAGCTGATGCCTGCCTGCCGGGAGTTCCGGAATACTGTAGCAGGTGGAACCACTGGTATAGGTTCCGAAATCATACGAGAAATAACCGTTGAGATTGTAGGTCTTCGACTGATCTCCGTCTATCACCAGCTTCAGGTCATGGCCGAGTCCGCTTCCTGCGGCATTGATTCCGTCCTTGTCGGATATCCTTGCCACGAAATAAGGGGTGGTATTCACATTGCCGCCATCCACGAAGGTAGGCGAGTTCAGATAGCAGAATACCGACGGACCGATGGAGTCATTTTCTGCCACCACGCTGCCGCCCACCTTGAACCGTGCGCTTTCTCCATTTGCCCGCAGCCCCTTGTCGTTGCTGACGGCATAGAGATTCATCAGTCCGGTATCACCCGAATAATTGATATCCTTAGGTACGGCAAAGCTGAAGGCGAACTTTCCGCCGGATACACTGTCAGCACCCTGATAGAGCGTCTTCTGCCGGTCGTAATACTGGAAGGCTGTAGAGGCTCCGTCGGCTGTGGCATCATTCTGCTTGCAGGTAACCAGTACCCTGGAATCCCTTACCGTAGCCGTCACTACCCCCTGGAAATCCACATCCGTCTCCACATGTCCCGCAATCCTGGCTATATCTCCGGCTCTCAGCAGCGGAACCGTATCGGTGCGCTGGCAGGAGATGCCGTTGATGGAATCCACCACCACCTTCATCATCGGCAGGTTGAGCGAGAGGGCAGGATCTCCGAGCAGGGCATACTGCAGATGGTTTTCCGAGCGGTCTATCTCGCCCGCCATCACATTGCCCAGCATCACGTCGTTCTGTGCCAGCCGGTGTGCCTCGCCTATCGCAATCGGCTTGCCGTCTTCCCGGCTCAGCACCCTGCGCAGGAAGGCGCGGTTCATATACTTGTTCTGCTGGGCAAACACGGTACGCGTGGTACCATAGAATGCCACAGCTCCACCTTTTTCATTCAGCAGGGCAGCCTCGCCGATAGTTGCTTTCGTACCGTCATAAGGCATGATGTCGCAGGATGCCGTCACCCACAGTGGCAGGTTCTCGTTTCTGAACGATTCGAAATCCGTGATCTTGAGCACGTTTTCATGCGAAATCTGATTCTCGCTTCCATGTCCGGCATAATCCATCACCAGGGCACCATTAGCCTGCTGCTGCCTGATGATACTGGAGACTTCGGGATAGGAATTTCCCGTTGAGGAGGTCTGTCGGGTATAGGCATCCCACATCACCTTTCTGATGAGATAGCCCGGATAGAGCGAGGCGATATCGTCTGCCACCTCGTTGGCATCCGCCATGTGGAGATTCTCGTTGCCGTCATCGCCCATGAACATCAGGGTGTTCTGCCAGGCTCCGGCATTGGCGTTCTTCTTGTAGTTGATGGTCTTGTCCACCAGTATCCTGGCTTCCTGCGCCGTGGTTACGGGGAATCGTCCTACCGCCACATCCTGCAGTTCGGTTCTCGGATCGGCTCCCTTTCCTTCGCCGATGATTCCCAGCCAGCTGTCGCTCACATAGCAGGTGGTCTTGCTGAACGAGTCATCGCTCTCATGACAGAGCAGGTAATCATCCGGATTCAGCAGCCTGCAATCTGCCGTGAGCATCCGGTTGTCCCATACGCAGTCGCCGAAGAGCAGGAGATACTTAGGCATGTCAGCAGCCGTAGCCGCCCTGTCGCTCAGCATCCGCAGATAGCGGCGGTAGGCATTGGCATCGGGGGTACCGCTGGAGAATTCATTATAGAGTTCATCGGCGGGCACGATGTTCACGCGCAGCCCGTCGTGGGTTTCGTGAAATTCCTTGAGCCGCTGTGCCTGCTTGAGCAGTTTCTGCGAGGTTGGGATGATGATCACCATATCGGCAGCCCCGTCGGCATGGTGATCCTGCGGAGTGATGCCATACACATACTCGGCTGCAGGAATCTGAGTTCCGAAACCGGCAAAGGGCGCAGGCTTCTCCCAGGTTACGGCTACATAATCCAGATGAACCGGTCCACCGCTGAGTGGCTGTATCTCGATGGTATCCTTCTCCCCGAAATCCTGAAGCGGATAGGTGGCGCTCCTTTCCACGCCTACCGTATAGGCACTGCTGCTGGTATTGACAGGCAATTGGAGGATCATGGTTCCCAGTTCCTGCCGGTTCTTCCTGATCTGCACCCGGGTGTTGGTGCCGGCGGTAACAGCCACCACCAGTTTTCCACGGCTGCTTCCGGTAGGATTAGTGATGACCACCTTCTGGGTGTCGCCCACCTTGACGGCTGTAGGATGGAAGAGATTCCTTCCACCCTGCATCCAGCTGAACCCATCTACTTCATAAAGAGAATGATAATCTTCCGGCATCGGATGGCAGGAAGATACGAAAGAGGCTGAATCTGCCCAGAGACTCGGCGCCTCATCGCTCTGGGTGATGAAATAATAGCCATAGTCAGAATAGGGATTGCGGGTGCGCACCGTAGCCGTAGGGCTGCTCCAGCTCACCGCACCGCGGGCATAGAAATAATGTCTGCCATCCACTACATATTGCGGCACCTCCTTCAGGTCGTCAGTCTCCCGGATATCCTGGGCATAGAGTGCTTCATTCTGGAGATTTCCTCCATAACCGTAGATCTTCACCTTGCTGATATCCGAAAAACCGGCACGGCGCACCACGTCGGCAGTCAACTGGTGGATACCCGTTTCGCTCACCCTGATCTTGGCCCATTTTCCGCTTGCCAGCACAGAATGGTCGGCATAGGCGGGAGAAGAATCCTCCCCGCCGCGTGTCTGCAGTCGGGCTTCCTGCTGCGAACTTGTCAGCAGATGCCACTGGCTCTGCGAACGTTTCAGCGGCTTCGCCTGGATATCGAGCATGAAGCTCACCAGCGCCTGGTATCTGTGCTCCCTGAAAACGAGAGGAGAAAAGGAAATTACCAGCAAGCCTTGTTTTCGGCATTCGGTTACCTGCTGGCAGATGGCCACCTGCTCGGGAAGAGCAGCGCCCGAAAGCCGGTTGTAATGAGAAATATCGGTAGCAGGCATATCCACATACTCCGGATATTTCACTGTTACCGTATAGATAGAATCCTGATAATCACCCTGCAAAGGCAAAGAATATACGAATTGAGGCAATATGGAGTCCACCTTCACCTCCTGCGAGGTAAGGTTGAAGAATCTCTGTGCAGCAGCAGGCAGCGCCATCAGCACCAGCACTGCCACGATACAGAGGTATTGCCATATTCTACTCTTATTCATATATTCTTTTATTCTTTATTTGCACATAAAGTCGAGCACCTTTCTGTCTTCGAGATAGCCCTCCAGATGGTCGTCGATCTTCACCGGACCGCATCCTGTAGGACAACCCGTATAGAGCAGGTCTCCAGTCTTGAGCGTAAAATACTGGCTGATGTAGGAGATGATTTCATCCACCTTGTAGAGCATATCGCTCGAACAGCCTTCCTGCACATTCTCGCCGTTGATGTTGAGATGGAAGCGGATAGCCTGGATGTCACGGAACTTCTGGATATCCACCCATTCTCCGATGGCAGCAGAACCGTCGAATCCCTTGGCAAGCTCCCATGGCTGACCCGCCTCTCTCAGCTTCTTCTGCATCTCGCGGGCGGTAAAGTCGATGCCCACGGTCACCGCATCATAATAGCGGTGGGCGAAACGCTGCGGAATGGTCTTTCCCAACTTGCAGATGCGCACCACCAGCTCGGTCTCATACTCTATTCTTCCCAGATGATCCGGGATGAAGAAAGGCTTGCCGTTGTTGAGCAGCGCAGAATCAGCCTTGGTAAAAATAACAGGACGCTCTGGTTTAGATAACGTACCATGCAGCGATTTATTGTGTTCGGTATAGTTCATACCGATAGCAAATATCTTCATAACCCAAAAATATATATAAAAAAGAAATGGGAGTTAGAAGCAAAGCTAAGCTTTAACTCCATAACTCCCGGATATTCTAATTTAACTATAAGTCAAATTAATGGTTGCGATGAGCAAAATGATTACTCAGCAACGAGTGTGAAGCGCTTGTAAGCAGTGATCTTGAGATCCTTGCTCTGAGAAGCGAGGTACTGAGCAACAGTCTGCTTGTCGCCATCACCGAACTGGAACTCCTGGTCAACGAGGCAGTTCTCCTTGAAGAACTTAGCCAGACGACCATTAGCGATGTTCTGGATCATAGTTGGGTTCAAAGAAGCAGCCTTCTCCTCACCTACAGTCTTCTTGATGTTGCGAGCCTCCTCAGCCTGCTCAGGAGTCAACCAACCCTTCTTGGTGTTGCTCTCGATGTGATCCTCAGAGTCAACGTGAGCTGGGTTGATGCCAGCCTTCTTCAAAGCTGCGTTAACAGCCTTCTCTACGAGCTCCTCCTTTGTCTTGGCAACAGCAACCTCGAGCTCAGTCTTCTTAGTCTCCTCAGAAACAGAAGACTCGTCGAGAGCTACAGGGCGCATAGCAGCTACCTGCATAGCTACCTTGTGACCAGCCTCCTCGTTGTTCTCGTTGAGCTGAACCATAGTACAGAGAGTGTGCTTGCCCATGTGGTCGTAAACCTCGATGTTCTCACCCTCGAGAACGCAGTAGCCGTCGAGCTCCATCTTCTCGCCAGTGATACCAGAACGCTGTGTAACAGCAGCCTGAGCATCAGAGTCGCCGATCTTCAAAGCCTTCACCTCGTCGAGAGTCTGAGCCTTTGCAGCGATAGCAGCGTCGAGGATGTCAGATGTCAACTTGATGAAGTCAGCACCATTAGCTACGAAGTCAGTCTCACACTTCAGAGCGATGATAGCAGCGAAATCGTTCACCTTCTTAACGAGAACGCAACCATTAGAAGTCTCACGGTCAGAACGCTTTGCAGCGATAGCGAGACCACGCTCACGGAGCAACTCCTTTGCCTTATCGAAATCACCTTCTGCCTCTGTGAGTGCCTTCTTAACGTCAGCAAGACCAGCACCAGTCATAGCGCGAAGTTTCTTGATATCTTCAATTGAAACAGCCATAATATTTTCTAATATTAAAAGTTAATAATAATCTTTGGTTTAAAAGTACTAAAGCCATCGAATCATAAAACAGAATCAATGGCTCCAGTATATTTTTGTTTGCCTAATTACTCAGCCTCGTCCTTGCGGGCAGCCTTCTTCTTAGGCTGATCCTTCTGCTCTGCAGCAGCCTTGTCGTCAGCCTTCTCAGCCTTACGCTCCTCAAGACCCTCAGCGATAGCACCGCAAACTGCAGAGAGGATAGCCTCTACTGAGTCCTTAGCGTCATCGTTAGCTGGGATAACGTAGTCGATATTCTTTGGATCTGAGTTGGTATCAACGATACCGAACACAGGGATACCAAGACGGTTAGCCTCCTTCACAGCGATGTGCTCCTTCATTACGTCGATAACGAAGAGTGCGCTTGGGAGACGGGTCAAGTCTGCGATAGAACCGAGGTTCTTCTCCAACTTAGCACGCTGGCGGCTGATCTGCAGCAACTCGCGCTTTGAGAGGTTAGAGAATGTACCATCGTTCAACAGCTTGTCGATGTTTGTCATTTTCTTAACAGCCTTACGGATTGTAGGGAAGTTGGTAAGCATACCACCAGCCCAACGCTCGTTTACGTATGGCATATTGATAGAAGCTGCCTTCTCGGCAACTGCATCCTTAGCTTGTTTTTTAGTAGCGACAAACAGGATCTTCTTACCTGTCTTGGCGATTTCCTTGAGGGCCTCAGCAGCCTCGTCAACCTTAGCAACAGTCTTGTTGAGGTCGATAATATGAATACCGTTACGCTCCATGAAGATGTAAGGAGCCATTGCTGGGTTCCACTTGCGACGGAGGTGTCCGAAGTGGCAACCTGCCTGAAGTAACTGGTCAAAATTTGTTCTTGACATTGTCTTTTCTTGTTTAAATGTTGTTTACTTTCTTTTGAATCTAACGTTAGATCAGTCGATGAGTAGTCCCCGATTAATGGAATCTCACCGATTTAGATACTAAACTTTTTAGCTCAGCTATAATAATCTGAATATATATATAAATATATGTATAAGATTAACGCTTGCTGAACTGGAAGCGACGACGAGCCTTTGGCTGACCTGGCTTCTTACGCTCTACAGCACGTGAGTCACGTGTCATGAAGCCTGCATCCTTCAATGCCTTCTTATCGTTAGCGTCGATCTTAACGAGCGCGCGAGCGATAGCGAGGCGGAGAGCCTGGCTCTGACCGGTGAAACCACCACCGTCGAGGTTTGCCTTAATATCATACTTACCCTCAGCCTCGAGCAACTGCAATGGCTGCTTTACTACATAGCGAAGGATTGCTGATGGGAAATATGTCTCAATATCTTTCTTGTTGATTGTGATCTTACCTGTACCCTCTGAGAGGTATACGCGAGCTACAGCGCTCTTACGGCGACCAATTGCATTAATTACTTCCATTCTACCTTAATTATTTATACTGGTTAATATCAATTGCCTTTGGCTGCTGAGCCTCATGCTTGTGCTCTGTGCCATCGTAAATGAAGAGGTTGTCCATCAAAGAGCGACCGAGAGGGCCCTTTGGCAACATACCCTTAACTGCGTGACGGAGGATCTTGTCCATTCCATCAGGACGCTTGCGCAACTCAGCAGGAGTATTGAAGCGCTGACCACCAGGGTAACCAGTGTAACGTGTGTAAACCTTATCAGTCTCCTTCTTGCCAGAGAATACAGCCTTAGCTGCGTTGATAATGATTACGTTGTCACCACAATCTACGTGTGGAGTGAAAGTTGGCTTGTACTTACCACGAAGCAACTTAGCAACCTTTGAGCAAAGGCGACCTACTACCTGGTCTGTTGCATCGATTACAACCCACTCTTTCTTAGCTGTCTCCTTATTAACAGAGATAGTCTTGAAACTTAATGTGTCCATTTTAAAATTTAAATTTACTACTAAAAAACGTTTTAATCTTTTCTTACTCACTTAATTTCGGATAGGTGATTCACTAACCGCAAATCCCGGCCACAGGATGTGCTATTAACACACCATACCCAGGGGACTCTAAGTGTATCCCCGAAATAATCGGACTGCAAAATTACACATTTTTATTTGATTATGTGTAAGTTACGAGTCGCAGCCCTTATCTTTTATAATTATTTAACTTAGTTTGTCGTGTTTTGTTATTTTCATCCGTTTTTACGGCATTTTGCATTTCCCAAGCATCTCCTGTATATATCAAGCTTCTTCTGTACATATCAAGCATCTTCTATATATAATAAGGTGTAAGGTTCGCAGTGAGCCCCACACGCCCTGAAAGGGCAAAAGCTTTCAGACACAAGGCATAAAAACAGCAATGGGATTTCGATACCCCTATCGAAACCCCATTGTTATTCTTGTATAAGTAAAAGATGATGAAAGCGTTTCACAACGCCGTTTTATTTTTTCTGATGCAAAGGTACAACAAAAACCGTATGCTAGGGGGTAATTTTTAGCATATATGGGGGCAAAATCTGTTTTTTCAGCATATATCAAGCCCAAATTACCCCCCCCCTAAACGATTTTTACTACCTAATCCATCTTTTTTCAAGGTCAAAATCTAAAGAAAAAGAACTTAAAAATACGATTACTACCATACCAATGAAACTATTTCGGGGATAGGAATGAAACTATCCCCGGCTACCAATGAAACTATTCCCAGGAATATCTATGAAACTATCCCTTCATCAGATGACGGTAATCCAGATACCTTCCCCCTGATTCTCCGCTGCTTGGATGCGATTCATCAGACGATGGAGCCAGATGCGGGAATTCACCACCATACCCTTTACCCGATTCTCGCCCACCAGAATGCAGCCCTGGGTATCGTCGGGATAGTTGCCGGCATGGATGCGGATGCCCTCGAAACCGGGAACACCTTGCACATACGGCAGCCACTTCTTGAATCGGCGCGACTTGGTGATAAGTACACGATACGAACCCTCGGGGATGGCGGTATGGCCCGGAATCTTTCTCGCCACCTTGCCGCTCTCTCGGCTGAAACGGGCATTCTCCTCCTCCGGCTTCAGCTCTTTCCCCTTCAGGTTGCGCCAGGTTGGCTCCAGGGTGTCACAGAAGTAGCTCTCCTTAGACAACTTCTCCAAATCGAAACGATGTTCGAAACTGCGTTTGTCACCGGCTGTCTTGCCGCCAAGCACCTTGCGCTTCACATCACCATCAGCCAACAGATAAAGTCGGCCGATGGTATAAGTATTCTTCTTAGCTATACGCTCTAAAACTATTTCCATAAGTAAATCAAAATAAATTAAAGTTTAGAAATTAAGATAATTCCTGCCCATCACATCTGTATTTCAGCTTCGTAAAACTGTGATAACTGTTACTGTGATAGTTCTCGCTGCCACGTTTCACGTATTTTCTATAGACCCAGGTAGAAAGCAGATGCGCCGTACCCTCTTCCGAGAGTCCCAGGGCTGCACGAGCCTCCACCACCTGCTGCTCGGTAAACGTATCCGGCAACGACTGGAGAAGATTGGAAGGACCACGCTTGTTGGAATGCTCGCCCACATTGTTCGCCTTCTGGATGTCCTCCTCGAAGAAACGCATCTTGCACCACAGGTCGTAACGCTCACTCCAGCGGATGAAATCCTCTATTTCCGGCTCCCATCTGCAGCCGTTAGCAACATAGAGCACGCACGCCTTCAGATAGGCTATCACGTTGGCACGGAACGTGAAGTTCTCGTAGATTCTGTTCTGCGTAACCTGCGAAAAATCCGCATTCTCCTCACTCAGAATCTCAGCCAGGCGGTAAGCCTCCGGACAGTCTATCAAACCGGTAGCCATACAGAGATTCTCGATATAGGGCTTCAGCTCCTTGCGGAACTGATCGTCGTAGGTGCCATACACCGGAATCTTATCGCCGATTTCTCTTTCGGGAATGGTGCAGAAGTTGATTCGGCTCAGCGGACCGTCGGTCAGCACCTTGGAGAAATAACGCTGTCCCTTCTGGATGGTGGTAGAGGCATTCCAGTTGAAACGGACGGTTACTCGCTCGGTGACACTTTGGGTTCCCACTCGTGTTTGTCCATATTGATTACCTGGATCAAAGGCGAGGCACATGATACGGAAATGCTGGTTGCCGATACCTTTCAGGGCATCAAACTGGTCAATCTCGTTGAGCGAAGTATAGAGGAAGTGGCCTTTGGCTTCTGCCGTACGCATCACGAAGGCAGGGTTGGTCATATCGGCATCTATCTCCTGTATAATGAGATTATCCGGTCTCTTGCGCTTATCCTTGTTGGCACCCTTGCGCATCATCTCCTCTTTCCATTCCTTCTCACGCTTCAGGTTTTCCTGGTCACGCTTACGGATATCCTCCATAATCATCGAAATCGGCATCTGCACACAACTTTTACCTGCGCCTGTGCCTGCAAGGAGGCAGGTCATCAGGGTGGCTTCGTGCTCCACATTGTCGATATATCTGAATCTGGTATTCCAGAGATGGGTAGCCAGCGGAGGAAAAATGGCGTGCGCCACAGCCGGCTGATAGATTTCCGGAGTCTTCGAGATCAGCAGTTCCACCAGCTTCGGCAGCTTCCCGGGCATAGGAGGTGGAGGCGGATAAGAGGCGTTACAACTTTGAACACAGGCGTTACTTTGAACATTAAGCATTGAACCCGCCAGGCGTTCCGGGGATTTGCAATCCCCGGCAAGCGAGTTATAACCATTTTGTCCAGCAAGAAAGCCCCCCGTCAGGTGTCCCGGGGATTTGCAATCCCCGGCAAGCAAGCTCTTAGCCGCCTGTTCCGCCAAAGCGTTCACGCGAATCACATCCCTCGAAAACGGCTTGGAGCTATCCCCATATTTCGCATAGAAGTCATGAATCAGCTGATGGCAGTCATTCTCCTGATAATAGCTCGGCATTCTCTTCGCCACCACCTTCATCAGTTCCTCCTCACTCATCACACGAGAAGCGCCAGCGCTCATAATGGCGAGCAGGGAGGAGTGTCTAGACCCGATGGTATCAATATTCATCCCCTTCAGTCCCGCAGAATCCTGAAAGAGGTCGAAGGCTATGAGATTCTTGGCATCAACTTGCGCTGCTTCTTGGGCTGCCAGTCCGCCAGCTTTCTGAGAACCTCCAGTATGGCTGATATAATCATCATCAGCACGATGGCTATTACCAGGTTGGGCAGGCTGAATAGCAACGCCAGAAGAAACAGCAGAATAGCTGTCAGTGCCCAGAAATCGATTGTCTTGAACATCGTCATTACTTTGAACTTTGAGATTTGAACATTGAACTTTATGATTACTATCATTAGGTACTTGCCCCTGAAAGTCCCCCGCCAGGCGTTCCGGGGATTTGCAATTAGGTACTTGCCCCTGAAAGTCTCCCGCCAGGCGTTCCGGGGATTTGCAATCCCCGGCAAGCAAGCTATAGCGAGCCGTCCCCTTCCCGTCAATCGTAAGCCCACGCTTGAGAAAAGCCTCTCTGCGGGCTTGAATCTCCTCATCCGGCAGCACCCCATACCACTCCTTCGAGCGATAAATCTCCGAGTCCTTATCCGTGATAAAGATGATTCGCTCCGGCGTGATGCAGCTCTTGTCGTAGGGAATCCCAGCCGCCTCACAATACGCCTTCTGCGTCTCCTCAATCGTCATGCCCATCGGCATACGGATATCAATATGCAGCTTTTTTCTAGCCGAATACTCCAGATGCAGCAGTTTCCCTTTCCATATCGTGTTGCTGCAGTTCAGCTCACGAGCCTTCTCCAGTGCAGCATCCACATACTCCACATCATCCACATCAATAGTCGTCTGAAAGAGGAAACTTTCAGGCACCGCATCCTCACTAGATCGGTGATTATTCCTGAACTTAGAATAATGAATGGCACGGATAGGCAGCTGTCTTTTCAGCCCCTCGCGTGCCTTCTTCACCGCCTTTTCATCACCAGCATCTACGCCGGGGATCGCCTTCTCCCCACGTATCTGCGCAATCACACCCTTCAGCCACGGCTGTGCTATCAGGGTGTCATAGACATACAGGGGCTGGGAAGAATTCAATCTTCCCATATTGCCCTTGCGTGCCGGATTTAAAGCCATTACCTGTTGCTTTATCGCCATATTTCCATTTTTAATGATTATCCCAAATTCTTCACCTCATACAGTTCAGCAAGCTCCCAGAATCTGTGGGCCAGATCATGGATAAACTTCCTGCCCTTTTCGGTCCATACGAGATAGGTATGCGTAACCGCCTTGCCCATCTTCTCCTTTCTGCCATCGCAGTTAGGATCCAGGAAGGCATTGTATCGGGTGCGGCTCTTCGCCAGTCCCATGTGCGCATACTCCGCATAGAGCATGTACTGCCCACTCTGGTAGTACTGGATATGCAGGGCGCACAGCGAGCGGTTCAGCTCCTGCGCCGTAACCCCCAACTCCTTCGCCACCTGAGTCGTAGTGAAGCAGGAAACGGAATCCAAGACATTATCCGATTAGATCGCCTTCGGCATCAGCCCATCCACCTGGTGCTCCAGATGGATGATGTTTTCACCCTTTCGGGCGATATTCACCACCTGCTCATCCACCACGCCGTTCAGTCTGCGGATTTCCTCATCCTGCTCACCGATGAGCTTTTTCTGCTGCTCCAGCAGCATCTCCTTTTCCTTCAGGGTAGCACGGAGAATCTCTTCAGCATTGCGAATCGCCTCCTCCTCGCTCTCCCCCTCATGCACCGGGATATAACCGCCCGTCTTGCGAATCTGCGGCAGCACCACCGAGGTAACCCAATCCTTGAATTTCACCGCCGATGGCAACTTGGAACCGAGCACCAGGGCATAGAAGCCGCTCTCGTTAACGAAGATCATCTGCGTTAAACGTTTGGCAGGAGTTCCATCCTTCTTCATGCCCACCTCTACCCATACACCACGTTTTATGGTGTCATCACACCTAACATGCTGTTTTACAGAGTCTGACGATTTCTTATATCCCAGCGCATCACACAAATCCTTTGCACAGAACCAAGGATCGCCCTTCTCATCAGTAGCGGTGCGAACCGTTCCGAACTCCGGATTCTCAAAAACAGCAACCTGTGCAGCCTGTTTCTTATTGGCTTCCTTCTTGTCGACCACCTTCTTACCAGTCTGCACACTCTTCTTAGCAGAGCCGGCATTCTTGCCATCCTCTGCCTTCTGAATTTTTGAATTCATCATAAGCAAAAAAAATTAAGTAAATATATAAAAGGTACCCGATGGATACCTTCGTAAAAAAAACACTAAAAGTTTCCACAATAAAAAAATGTATCAACCTTGTCAAAGACCGATGGGCTGATACGCTGCGCCACTTACAACATGGCAGGAAACCTATCCCAGCATCCTGGCGATAGAAAACGCAAAAGCCCCAGACCTCAGAACCGGTATCGTTCTGAAATCTGGGGCAAAAGTAGAAAGAATACTCCGTTACGCCTTTTCCGCCGAATGCGCCAAATTGAATTCGGCGGAAACAAGAAAGGGGCAAAACCATCGTCTTGCCCCTCTATATCAATATCTTACAGAGATATAATTATTTTCTTTACGTCAAATGAAGTCTATCATTCGGCGCAAGATTCTATATATTGTGAGACTTTGCGAAATCCTCCACAAAACCCTCTACCTCATAATCTATATTCCCATCATTGATCTTCTTTCTGATATAATTGCCATACGACTTTTGGGTAACACCCAGTTCCAGATGACAATCATCGTGCAGAAAACGAGTGATGGATGAGCCATTAGGAACACCAGCACTCACATAGCCCTGATTAGACCAACGCAGGAAAAACGCCACCACACTCTTGTTCAACAAACCATCGGAAGTGGAAAGCTGACTGTCTGAAATATGATGCAGCTTGAGATATTTCACAAAAGCATCCGCCATCTTCCCGGTAAGCCCCACATCCTTTTCACCCTCAGGAGTAGAAAAGAGATTCTCGGCACTTCTTCCCGCAGAAGATGAAGCACACTTCACCTTAACACTCTGTTCAAAAACAACTTCATCGGTATCATTCTTCATTATTTCAGAAGAATCATCGGAATCCTTATGTTGATGTTCATGACTCTCATAATAGTTCTCTATATAGGTTACGGAACCTGCAAAATGGAAATTTCTACTCATCAGTATGTGGTTTTGTGTCTTCATCAGAATTCTCGTAATTATTCTCTATATATTTGCTATTAGACTGTACATACACAACATTCTTGTACAAGCAAACACCACCGTTTTTACACAAAAAACGGATAATTCTAAAAAATGATATTCTATCCATATCTTAAGTAGTTTAAATTATTACTAAAACTTGATATGGTCCTCTAATTGGTACGCGGAGGGCTAGACTAGAATAGCCAAGGAGAGCTTCTTAGGGTGGCATCCTCGATGCCGGCAGACAAGTCTTCCCTAGGTAAGTGTATTAGTTCGTTTCATGTTGATTTTTTTTAGATAAATGTTATTGTTATTCATTATTTATTTTTAGGCACAAAAAGCTTTTGGTATTTTGCTATATGTGCTTCCAATTTGTTAAGTTGCTTCAAGTCTTTCGCAAAAGTAATCCACTGCGAAAAGGCTTCATTGAAATTCTTCTCAAACTGACTCTTGTCAAACTTCTTACTTTCCGCCGTATGTCGTTTGATCAGTTCATCAACGATTCTATCCCAATAATATAGGATACAGCAGCACCATCTTCGCTGCTGATAAGATCGGAACCTTACTTTTCTATTCAGTATTCCGGTTACTGTAGAAAGCCTGATATTAGTGATTTTAGAAAACTGATATGCTGATATCTGTTCACCTTTCTCACCTATAAAAGAGTTGAGATACAAGATGATGCACTCTTCTTGTATCCAATCAATCCGATCATCTAGCTGAGCTAAATTTTCACGCATTAACACTCTTCTATGTTCTCCTACATTCAACATTTTAATGTAAATTTATGCGAATTTACAACTAATAATTGAATTAGTAAAACGCAGGTCACACCTACGAATAATATGCGTGAGTGTTTTTCCAATAGTTCGTTAAAATTTGAGATAATGGCTAAGCAGCTTTACGTTGCCAGCCAA
>OGJW01000052.1_pt1 | contig 60989 bp, 58 predicted proteins | sample 1572361 | NCBI WGS metagenome assembly OGJW01 (sample SAMEA2582078, study PRJEB24529) | metagenome | biome: Human gut stool | place: China | collected 2011 | reverse complement strand
TAGCCGCCTTCTTTTATCAAGAGCCTCAGATTTCGAAAGATTTCTGAGGCTTTTTGTGTATCTAAAGATTTAAATTATGCATTATTATTTGAGTACTTGGTGGAGATGGTTCAGACGCTGCGGCTATAGTCGCGGCTTTGGCGTGCAGTCGCCTTCTGCCTATAGCTTTATCCGTTATGTCATCAATGAGCATTATCCTTATTATGCATATCAGGAGCTGCAGGAGCAGTTTCCGCAGCTTAACAGGCGCGAACATAAGGTTGGACGTCTTCTTCTGCGGCTCTCAAATCATTGGCAGCCCGTTATCAGATTGTGCAATCGTCATATCTTTGATGCTTATCTCCATGCGGGTTGTATGAACACTGAATCTTTCGAGATAGCTGATAGCTTATCTCTTTTGGATAAAAACGTTCAAACGATGGTGGTTGTAGATTTGGATAAACTGCCGATGGAACTTGTCTTGAAGAATCTACTCCCGCTTTGTCATAGTCAGGTGATGCTGGTTCTTTTTGGTAATCTTCATGCCAGGAAGACCTATTCATCATGGCTTCGTTTGCAGGAATCAGAGTTCTCTGGCATCACCTATGACCTCTATTATGTGGGTGTTGTTTTCTTTGATCATAAGATCTATAAGCAGCATTATCGGGTAAATTTCTAGAAAAAGAGCCCTTTCATGCAAGAAAGTAGTATGTTAGGCGAAAAAAAATGCCGAAAAACTTGTAGATAAAATAAATTTTATTACTTTTGCAGCCAAATTAGTAAGAACGTTAAATAATATAGCTATGTATTGGACACTTGAATTAGCTTCAAAGCTAGAAGATGCACCATGGCCTGCAACTAAAGAAGAGCTGCTCGACTATGCAACTCGCTCAGGTGCGCCTCTGGAAGTTCTGGAGAATCTGCAGGAAATAGAAGATGAAGGTGATGTCTATGAGAGCATCGAAGACATTTGGCCTGATTATCCTTCAAAGGATGACTTCTTATGGAATGATGACGAGTACTAATCGTTCATCGATTACGATTATCAGTATAAGATAATGGAAATGAGCCATATAGGTGATTTCTTCGGAAATTCCTATATGGCTTTTTGCCGTCTTTTACCGCCAATTTTACCGTTCTAATGGCCTTATTTTACATAATTAAATGATCAATAATCGGTATATCCTGAAATTCTTTCTTTTCTGATCGGTTAATTTCATCTTTTCTTCTCTTATTATTCTCCTTACTTCATACTAAAATCATCTGAAGTTTATAAAAAAGGAGTGGTATGATAAACTTTTCTATTATCTTCGCGTACATAGTGCCATAATTAATAAAAAGGTATTTTAATATGGGAAGAATTTCAAGACTTTATCCGAAAGGACGATTGAGACTGCGTATACCAAAGATGGTGCAGTCTGGTAAAAAGTATCCATTGTATATAGAATACAATTGGCATGCTGATTCTATTCGTAAATCAACTGGTATAAGTGTGTCAGTAAAGGAATGGAATGAGAAAGGCTATTGCGGTATTGGTGAAATACGTGCCACGACTGATATTGACTATAAGTATTATAATCATGCTCTTCATAAGCGTATCGAAGACATAGATGTGAAGATACATAAGTATTATGAAATGCATCAGCATATTACTTGTGATGTTATTCGATCTTTTCTCGAAGATAATGACAATGCTTTGCGACCTGATGAAGGAAAGGACTTCATAGAGTTTGCTAAAGAGTTGATGGAAAAACGTTATGAGAAAGGTAAGATAGGTTTTAGTACTTGCAAGAATGGTATTTCATATCTCAATCAGTTTGAGGAATACCTGTTGCTTGAACACAAAGGTACACATGGTGAGCATAAGGAATTCATTTATGTCTCAGATATTAGTGAAGACTTATTGCTTGATTTCCGTAAGTATCGACTCTTGGCAAAAAAGAAAGCAACAACAGTCAACAAGACTCTATGTCCGATTCTTCAGGCGTGTGAATATGCTTGTCAGTTAGGTTATATCTCTCATCAGCTTAATGCATCTCTCCAGGACTTGTATATGAAAGAAGAGGACCGGCTTGATGAAGAAGAGAGGAATATCAAGTATCTCACTGAAGAGAGACTTGCTGAGTTAGTTTCCGTTTATAATACCATCGAACAACCTCGACGAAAAGAGTTTTTGGAGATGTGGCTGTTTGCCTTCCATGCTTGCGGTATGCGAATGGTTGATGTGATGACGCTCCGATGGAAAGACATTGATTTCAACAAGAATTTCATCAGTAAAATACAAGTCAAGACGAGAAACCGAAATACCATACCTTTGAGTGAACCACTCATTCGTATTCTTGAAAAATGGAAGGGTAGAAACAAAGTCTTTGTTTTTGATTTATTGCCAGAGAACTTCGATATAAATGACCATGAGGCGATATACCGTCGTAGAAATTCCTGGAATAATACCATCAATACTTCGCTTCGTTGTATATCTCATGATTTAAAATGGAATCAAGACTTGACTTTCTATGTATCAAGACACACTTGGGCAGTTTTAGCGCTTGCACACGGAGCTGAAATCAGTGAGATAAGCAGATTGTTAGGTCACGCTTCAACAGGCGTCACAGAGCGAGTTTATGCAGAATTCTTGCCAGACAACCTTGCGACTGTAGTAAGCAAACTTGCCTTCTGCTTCATTCCTGATATGAATGCCAAACAAAAGAAGGTGGTATCACGCTAAACAGAGTGATACCACCTTCGATCAAATTTGTAGCCTTTATAGTCGAAACTATCAGAATATCTTGTAGTCCTTGCCAGTAAGATTAGAAATTGGCTTGAATAAACGCAATAGAATGAGCCCTATCACGATAAATGCTATTCTGACTATTACTGAACCGCCCATAGTAAAACCGTGCCATACGAGGAAAATGGGTGAGCACATGAGGGCTACGATGATTAGGCACATTAGAGCTGCTAGAAATGTTTTTGGTCCCATACGTCAATAATCTAATGGAGCTATGAAATGATCATCAGGCAGGTCGTGAAAATGCTTGCCATCTGCATCATTGGTCACATATGTTTCGTTTTCTGGATCTTCTGTAGCGAAATAGATTTCCAAATCCTTGAAACGATTTTTGAGAAGAACGCGGAAGTCAGTAATCAATGCGAGTTCTTCCGCTTCTATATAGAGAAAGCCTTCTGAAAGTTCGCATTTCTTGATATTACCACAGAGATTGCAAGTCCCATAGTCCACACCAAGAGCGAAGATGATGTTTCCTTCCCAATCATCGGCCTCGTCTTCTTCCATAGCAGGGCGTTCTTTCTGTATGAAAGTCTGATAGAGGCTATATATCTCTTGCAACTCTTCTTGTTTTCCCACAATGTGGTAGCGTACTTTTATATTATGCATTTGTGATGCTATGAAATCTTCTAACTCTTTCTCCATATTTCGTCAGTCAATCTTATAGTTATACAAATATCTGAGACTGTCACCACTTATTTCGAAAGCTACGATGTCGTGAGCATACTCGTTGCTTCCCACCTTGGCAGATAGGAAGAATATGTATGAACGCGGTCCATATTCATCATCAAGACTTATAATTTTCTGTACTTCATGGTGACTGTAGTCATCCTTTGGATGGGCGAGCTGTAACAATGGGCGATGCTCTTCATGCAGTTTGCCATCAGAAGACTTGAACTTAACCACACAGTCTATGTCTGGTGCCGTTCCTCCCTCGCCTGTATCATACCAGATGGCAGTTACGAGACTGTCATCTGAGACTACAGTGTGATAAGTCTCGATAGAGTCAGACTGTTCTGTACTCTTTTCGAAACTGGCATCGTGAGACTTGTTCTGGCATGAAGAACAGGTAACCATTACTAGTAGGGCAATGGTGCAAAATTGAAATATTGCTTTCATATTGCTCATCGTCTCCATGCTCGTTTCAGACGTTCGTCTTCAAAGTCACTCGTAAACATACATTCTGCCAAAACTTCACCGTCTTCTGCGTATTCGGGATCGAATACAAGTCCTGGTAGAGTAAGCGGCTCTTCTTGTCCATGTATGTATGAACCGATATAGACATATTCTTTGGGCGGTTCTACCTTATGGCAACCTAAAAACACATTTCTTTCACTTGCAAGGTCAAAGTACTCGTCTTCGTATCCTTCAAAATCGTTTAATTCCCAAACAAAGCAAAGCTCGTACATCAAGCACTCAAAGAAGAAACGTTCTTTGTTTACCGTAACAAAGTGGCTATGTGTATCCTCTTGATAAAATATTGGATATATCTCAGAGTGCCACATCCAAAGGTGACTTGCTCCTTCGACAGTTTCCAAAATTTGCTCTTTAATGTGCTTGCTCCAAAGGCTGGTAACGTGATAGGCGTTGTCTTTTTTTACTTTCAGATATATTCTCATTTTCTTTTCGTTTAGACCTTTATTTTGATGGAGGAAAAATTTGGTTGATAACAACTTCATTGTCGTAATCAAGATATGCCCCGTCTATGTCATGACCTATTGACATAAATTCATCACTCTCTACCCATCCTCCTATGCTCAATCGCTCGCTGGTTTCCTGATAGTAGGCATCCATTATCTTCTCATGGAGGTTAGGAGCTTTTTCCTTTAACCAAGGGTTAAACTTTTCCCAATAGTCTTCTTCCTCCATACCTTTGAGAATGGTGTCTTGGGCTTCTTTCCATAATGTAAGGAGATTCTCTGCTTCTTCGTCAGAGAGTTTGATGGTAGTACCGTCATTATTTCCATTCAAATATATTTCTGCGTTAATCTCTTTCATTGTCTGTGATATTGTTTAACTTTATGATTGATGACTTGCGATCCACTCTTTTGCGAGTGTGGTGGCAAAGTTGTAGAAGTCTTTCTGATGAACATCCGACCATAGTTCTTCATTGGTTTGAAGATACTCCTCTAGTTGATTTCTCAACTCTTCGTTTTCCGTTCTTTCGAGAACCACTCTGATGAGTGTTAGCGCACGGATGTCGCCTAAATCTTTGTGTATCATATTCTTTCGCTTTTAGTTATTTTCTTTTTTACGAATCTCTTGCAGAATAGCTTCGCGCATCCACCATACGGCATACGAGGCAAACTTGAAGCCGCGCGACTTGTCGAACTTGTGGCTGGCACGTAACATTCCGTAACGACTGGCAGCAATCAGCTCTTCGTCAGACAGTCCCTTGCCCACATACTGCTTTGCTACTGCCTTGACAAAGACAGAACCGAGTTCTGCCAACTCGTTCTCCGCATGGGAGTCTCCCTGCTGGATAAGGGTTATTATACGTAGAGCCTCTTCGTTGTTGATGATAGGCTTCTTTACCTTGTTTGTTGTAGTGTTGTTGTTTGCCATACTTTTAATATTTTTAGATGTTGTCTGTCGCGCGAATAGTATCCCTTTTTTCTGAGAAAAGAAAATAAAGGCAGCAAAGAAATCATAAAACTTCTGAATTTTTGTTGAATATCAGATGGGGTTGGGTAATGCCTCCTTAACATACGATGAAAGTTTCTTTATATGCAGACTTATTCAAACATACTGAATATGGCTTGGATAATCCAGCCAAGAATCATAAAGGCGAGTTGTATGAGACTTATCAGTATGTAACCGCCTAATACGACTATCAAAAACCCAAATAGAAATAAAAGCATGTCTCACATCATTTAAAAAGTTTTGCCTACTCCCTTTCCAGCGTTTCGGCAGTCTCTGTTGTCACATTATTAATGACTGTTGGAACATTATCATCAAGCAGTTTGGTAGTCTTTTAATGCTATCCAACATCCTTTATTCATGCCAATATTCTTTTGTTACCTCATCAGCTTCCTCCTTTGTCATTGCTTTATCGATGTTATCGACAACAAATCTATGGAAGGCACGATAGTCTGGCTCATAAAGCTCTGTAACTTTGGTCCATTCCTGAGGGAAATCATCAGGACCATTACCATAATAACCAATGTTATCTACAACTGCGGCTACACAGATTTCATCATCGTCATCAAGTCCGATGCCGAATATTGACACTTCTGTTCCGTCACCATCATCGCCTTCACATTCGTCTTCCCAATCAGGCACGGCAATGTAGCGTTTGTCTCCTTTCTGCTTGAGAAGATTGATAATTTCTTTGTATGCTTCTTCAATAGCGTTGCCGTTCACATAGTTAGAGAAAAGCGAGAAGAAGTCTCTTTTCAGTAACTTAGAAATCTTTAACAACAAGTCTGTTTCAAGACTTGTCTTATTAAAAATATTTTCAATCTCAGAACTTGCTAAATGCAAATTATTTGCAAAATCCTCAATAGTGAGGTCCTGCTTTTGAACCTCTTGTTTGATTTCTTGTCCAATATGAATCTTTGTCATAAAGTATGATTTTATATTTTAAAAGCCTACTCCCTTTCCAGCGTTTCGGCTTCCTCTGTTTCTTTATATTTATCTTGTCTGTAAGTTTAGTCTATTCGCCATATATACAACGTGAGAAAATACCGTCTGCCTTGTCTCCCAAGATTTTATAAGTTTGGTTTATAGTGTCTCGAATGTACATTGAGGTATCAATCTCCTTGAAGAATACTTTGTTGATAGGAGCGTCTGTACCAAATAATATTCTATCAGTTAACCCTTCTTCAACAAGTTTTTGTAAGTCGCTCATTGGCATAAAGGCTGTATCTACATAGGTGTTGGAGCATGATAGTAGTACATCTATAGCTTCTTCTATAGGTCTTCCGTGGGCAAGAATAAAAGTTTGTTCACTGTGGTCTTGTATGACATCCTTGAACCGCCCAGCATGACTTACCTCAAAGTTTCCTGTATGTAATAATACAGGAACATCTAAAAGTTTGGCTACATCTAATGCCTTATTTAATAAGGCGCGATTCTTGCTCCATTCTGGGTGAGACTCAAAATGTAACTTTATCCCTTGCCACTTTATTTTGCTGTGCAACATATAGGGCAGGGGATAATTAAGTTTCAGCATTCGGGGAGTTAGCCACAAGATGGGGTGGACTTTTTCACCACCGAATCTGATAAGTTCTCGCAACTCCCGACAAACGTCCTTGTAGAGCTCGGCGCAAGTTGATGTGGAGGCAACAGCCATTCCATCGACACCTGCTGCCATCTCGGAAACCCATATCTCTTTTGGAGAATGGTATCCATCTGTAAACCATCCGACATGTACATGATTATCAATTATCATTATCTGTTATACTCCTACTTTCAATCATTCAGTTTCTCTAAGAATTTTTCTTGACCATCCAAGAGATACTTGATGCCTTCTATTATACCGATGACTCCTGGAATCCAAGTCCAACAGAAGATTAAATATATGGCGCCAATCATATACTTACCCATATAGAACTTGTGTAAGCCAAATCCACCAGTAAAGATGGCAAGTAAAGCAGCTATCTTATAATCCTTGTTGGTATTCTCTAGGGATTCTGATACTTCATCTGGTGTCTTACTTTGAAGACTTTCCTTGTTATTTTGTTCATTTCTACTTTTCAACACCTCTTTAAGATATGCTACTTCTTGCAATGGTGTCCAATAGGTATCAGAGTTCTCGTATCGGAAGAACTTCACATAGCCACCAGTTCGAAACTCATTATCTGCTGCTGCTAATCGCTCTTCATTCGTCTTCCTGATAAATCCAGGAATGTCTTTTATCATTTGCATGATAAGACCAGTCTGAAAAGGAGTTCCTGGTATTGTTGTCCTTGTTGTCAGCAATTTTGCAGCGTTGTCTCTATGATCATTGGTAAGAATGTAACCCAAGACGGTTCCTGACATATTCGGATTAAAGCAATTAGTAGCGTCATCGTTTGTCCAAGGATCATCTTTTGTGCTACACAACTCGTAGGCTTGATCGGAAGAAACTCTGATAGCGATGATATTGTTGTCTGTTACGATGACTTTTCCATCTGTTACATGAAGGTTTGGTGTCTCTATTGTTTCCCAGTCACTCCATGACTTGTCGTCTCGTATAGTTGAAACACGAATATGTCCATCCCCCAATTCTACAAGGAAATGAATGCATCTAAATGTCAAGTCAGAAACAGAAGACAGCTTCTGAATTTGTCTCTGAATCTCTTCGGTACTCCAACTGTTATAATCTATTTTTTGTATCATATTATTATACTTTATAACAATCCTTTTTCTCGATATTCTTCTACAAGACGCTTATTGAGGAATGCTACATCACAGAAATGATGATTAACAGCAAACATGTCTCCACCGCTTTCATTGTAGTTGCGTACTAAACAACGAGCACAGTAGTCACGAGCTTCACATTCAAGACATTGTGGAAATGACTCTTGAGTTATCTTGCGGAGTTCCTTGATGCGTTCGCTATTCTCCCAAATCTCTTGTAGTGTTTGCTTATAGACATTGCCCAAGACATAGTCTTGCCAGCCTGCACATGGATAAACATCTCCATTAGCTGTGATACAGCAGTTGTCATAACCAACACTACAAACAGGCTGTTTCTTGAATCGTTCCAAATTGAACTTGATGTCGTCTGTAATTGGTAATTTTTCAAGAGTCTTTTCTCTATATTGAATATCGTGTTCAATAATGTCACGAAGAACTTGCTCTGTCTCTTTTAGTGAAAGCCTGTTGGCTAGGTTCTCTCTGTCGAGATCAGCGCGTGCCATCATAATATAGTCGGTTTGTGCTTTAATCTTTAAAGATTTTGCATAGTCTAAGACTTTATCATAACCAACTTTATTTGCTTTCATCAAAGGACAGCTTATCTGAACAGGGATGTCTGCTGCGACAAGTTTCTCTATGGATGCCTTGGTCTTTTCAAAGGAGCCTTTTACTGTTGTAATAAAGTCGTGAATTTCCGGATTCATTGAATATAAGGAGACTTGTATCAATGAGATATTCAACTCCTTTAAGGTTGCTACTTGTTCGTCTTTTAAAGCAATCAGATTGGAAAGAATGCTTATTTTCAAGTCTTTCTCTCTACAATAGCGAGCAATTTCTATTAGATCCTTATGCATAAAAGCTTCACCACCAGATAAGGTAACATGAATACCACCCATAGCGGCAAACTCATCAAGAATTCTCTTGACTTTGTCTGTTGGCATATCAAAACCATGATTCTTTTTGTCGTTTGGTATGTAGCAATGTATGCAACGCTCATTGCATCTACTAGACAATTCGAATTGTAGTGAAGATATTAATGGGCGTCCTTGTACTTCTTCCAAAAAGAAATCTTGGGTGTTGTTTGGAACACTCTCTTCGGTATGTTGATAATAACTTTCTGCGAGAGTCTTTGGATTGTCTATTGCATATGTGAAATTATCATCATTTGCATTTAGTTCTTCGGAAGAATGGCCCATAACAACGAAATGGTCTTTAGCCAAACTGGTGATAAACTCTATGACATCCTTATTTAGAGTCTCGTAATCAATACCTTCATAAATGCTCAAAAGATGTTTTGTGATAGCATCTATGTCTTTAGGCTCACGAGAGATTTCTTTGAGTATATCTGCACCGAACTCGTCATAACAACGATCATGACGAGTTAGCTGATTGGTGATATATCCATATCGTTTTGTCGTTCTAATAAACGTATTTTTGCTTTGTCGGACTATCATTGTTTGTTACTTTTATGAGAGTTAAATATCTTATTCCCTTCTTCTTGTTTCCTTTGGTATTCTGCGTTTGCGGAAAGACTTCTGTTTTCTCCAACTGTCATTGTCGTAGGACGCAAAGTGTTAGCGCTTTTTAGTCTCTGTATGTAATTGTCTATAGACTCATTACGTAATGCCCAGAACAACTGATTACAGAAGTACCATGCTTCATCTTTAGGCACAAGACCTTGTTCAATAATTTTGTTTATAAGTTCATTGTAATCTTTCATTGGCGACTACTGTTTGAAGGAATGTGTATGCGTAATACATACACATTCCTAATTGTTACTTTCCAAGATTAGCTTGCAAGTTCACATGCAGAACATGGACCTGTTCCTTGACCTGGAATTTCTACAACACCATGACCATCTCCACCAGGACAAACATAATAGTGGTGTTGTGGACAACCTGCTGCATAAGAACCTGTAGGAAGATTCTTTGCAATCATCTGAGCTTTCTGATACTTCTTCATAATAGTCAAATATTTCGTTTATGTCTTTATCCTATCGAGCGACTCGACTTTCTCTATTACCTACTTCCTTTCAAGCGTTTCGGCATTTTCTTTATGCTGTTATTCGTTGATATACTCCCATTCCTCAAATGCCGAGACATCAGCTTGTGGCTCTTCTTCCTTGGAATAGTCATTAACTAAATATATCACAGGAAGGTTGGTTCTGTTCTTTAAGTCTATGGCATATTGGAGATATGTGGTTTTCAACTGCTCCATATAGCGGTGGAACAAGAAAAACTTAGTACTCTCATCGTATGTTCCAGGAATGACAAACTGCGTCTCATCTTCAGATGGAGTTATAGTTTTTAGAGTTCCTTTCTTATCTGTGTAGAGAGTATTCCCGCAAGTCGCACAACCATTCATCTCGCTGATAGCACGTCTTGCGTTGTCAATATCTGGATTTGAATGAAACCATATAAGTACTGGGCGTATTGGTGAACTGCTGATGTACTCTTCTATGACTTTGCTGATATTGTTGTTGTTAGTCTTTCTCATATTAAGTCTTTTATCTTTATCAGGCTGGTCATATTTCGACAAAATAAAAAAACAACAAAGCTTTTACGACTGTACGATTTTGCTCGCACGTCGTAAAAGCTTTGCTGTTATGTCTTATTTTGTTGCCCATAGAGCCAGACATCAAGTTTATGTCCTATGGCTCCATTCGGACTGTTATTGTTAATAGTTAAGTGCTAGTCTAAGCACAAAAAAGCGTGAAGCCCATTGTCGCTCGCTTCACATCTTGAGGTCTTCGAACTTACCCGTCAGCCGAAACGAGCAACGAGACCCCACGCCGATATGTATAGATACACTCTCATAGAGCCAGCTCTTTTGGGGAGCTGACTTATGAAAGGTACGTATATTACATACCCATAGGCATCACCGTTGCGAGGTTTCTTAGCTGACCATGAAGTGTTCGAAGTTTCAAGATGCCAGAAAACCAAGCGCCAATAACGCTTTTCTTATGTTTGCCCTCTACCAACCGACACTCTTTTAAGTGACTTCAGCGTAGGGCTATTAGCATCATCGCACGTAAAGGTACGAATTTGCACCACAAAAGTAATGAATTTAATTGAAATGACCAAACATAAACCGAAAAGATTTATGTTTGGTCGCATAAAAAGTGTATTTTTATAATTATTTGCTACAGAAAGATTGTCTTCATCTCAAAAACATTATCTTAGAATAGGTGTAGTTTTGTTGAGAAAGTCTGTATCAACAAACCAGTCTTTGTTTTGGTTGTTTGGAAACATACTCTGAGATGTTTTTAGCTTGAAGTTCTCATCTCTGAGACTTTCGAGTTCATCACTTAGTTTATCTATTTGTTTGGACATAGCATTCAATTGTTGAGTAAGTAAATCAATGATAGTCTGTGCTTGCTCACTGATAACCTCATTGGTCTCTGCGTGTTGGTTAGTGATAAGAGTTTTGATTTCTTCATGCTCCCTTGCGCTTCTTTCTTCATGTATCTCTTTGAATGATTTGTTTAATAGTCCGAACTTCTTCATCATTCTTTGAGCTGTGGATATGCTTATATCGAAATGGTTTGCAATAATCTGTTTTCTCTCGGTTTGTGAAGTACAATCTTTTATAAGGAATTCGAGATCATCTTTATTTCTAGGCTCCATGATACTTTTGGGGGTAAGTATCTCTGCTTTTTGCCTATGGAATTTTGTGACTTGTTCATTGGCTATCTTTGGAAGGTCTGTAATTTCTGTATTAAGTATCCAATTATAGGCGCGTTCTATCTCGTCCCCATTATATTGGAATGGTAGTATAGTATAGTTTTCCTCCCAATCTACAGAGTAATATTTGAATCGATTACGAAGTAAATATATGATGGCATACTTAATTTGGAAGTCATAGATCTTTTCATATGTAAAAAGTAGGATGGATACTTCGACGAGTGTCATTTCGTATAGCTTTTGAAAAGTATAGTCCATCAGTAGATTGTTGCGGGATACCGTAAAGTCATAATACTCTTTTGCTGCAGTGTCAATAGAATAGTTCTTGTATTGACTAACGAAAATACCAGTTTTTGATTTCTTGTTGTGTAAAATACAATGTTTGAAACAGGTATTGATAGACTTGAAATGCTCTCGGTATCTTTTTTCTGTGTTATAAGGACTACCTACATTGTCATGCAATGCTTTCTTGAAATTATCGAGAATGGTGTTTACGGCATCTGCCAAATTTTTGGTAGGAATGTCAATCGGGTTTGTGTAGTCGAATAGAATCTCTTTGATTTTCATATAAAACTTCTTTTTTTTAATTTATTTATCTCTGTATTTTGGAAAAATGACCTGTTTTAGAGAAAAATTTATGTTTGAATCAAAAATGATTTGATGTATTAAGCAATGAGTCAAAAACAGGTCAGATTAATGAGTCAAAAACGAGTCAATGCTATGTCGTACAAAGCTAAGTAAGATGTTACTATACAACATATTCATATCATGTATATATAATAACAACATGAACTATTCAATACAATTATACAACATAAATGAATACACTGTAATATAACATAAACTATAGATATATGTAACAACATGTTATGTTTTACAAACTATGTCTCTATGTTTTAGGGTTTTAGGATAAGAGGGGCTTCGCCCCTTGTGAGCGCTTTGCGCTCACCCTGACATCTATAAAAAGTTACTTCTTCTGATTCATATACTATATTAAAGAATTAAAGCTCTGGATAATTGTTAACTTGATTTTAGTTCTCTGGATACTTGCTATCTAAAACGTAAAAGTGTTCCGTCTTTTTATGGGAAGATAAATACTAAAAGAAGTATTCATCCCATCTTATGATAAATTCATGCTGGAGTACATCTACCACAATATACATAGAACCATGCTGCTATCAGATAAAGTCTAATGCACCTGTATAGAATCAGGCAGGCAGTAACAAACCTTCAATTTCTACCTGGTATAATCAGAAAGAATCGGTATCATGGAACTATAACTATGCCTGTAGTCATGACATATAGGTGAAGAAACACAGTCTGTACAATTATGCCTATCGGTAGAAGAAAAGACTATCCGCAACAAGCGCCAATGCATCAAAATGATAATCGTATCAATTTAATCTTTAAAGGAGCTCGTTTTAGCTTACTTTTTCGTATAGATTCAATCTAAAAGATTATTTTGATGCAGTTAGGTGCTCCATTCTTTCTTAATTTCCATTTATTGTGTATCTTCGTGCTATAATGATAAATAAGCATAGGTAAAAATATGGAAAAAGTCGTTTTGTATTGTAGAGTCTCAACCCAAGTTCAAGACTACGAGCGTCAAGTATCAGACTTAACTCAGTTTGCCAAGAAGCATCAATGGGAGATAGCAGAGACTTTCACTGAAAAGATAAGTGGCGCCAAGAAGAATGATGAACGTAAAGAACTTACTTCTCTTCTCTCATACGCGCGCGTACATTATATTAATAGGGTGCTTGTCACGGAACTTTCTCGTTTGGGTCGTGATACCCTTCAGGTGTTAGCTGCTATTGATATGCTTAATAAGGCAAAGGTCTCGTTGTATATAATGAACTATAATATAGAGACTCTTACACCTGATGGCAAGGTGAATCCGATGAGTCAATTCATGATTACTTTGTTGGCTGAAGTCGCACGTATGGAACGTAGAACCATCAAAGAAAGAATGGCGAGCGGTTATAACAACTTCCGTGCCAATGGAGGTAAGGTAGGACGCAAGACCGGATACCGCAAAAGTGATGAGGACTTTCGAACTCAATATAAAGATGTGTTTCGTTTGTTGGGCAAAGGGGTTAGTCTTCGAGACATCAGTAAAGCTACCGGTGTGTCTGTAAATACAGTCAAGCGTTGTAAGAGCCTTCTGCAGTCATGACTTTTATAGATAAATATATATGATTCATATAAAGCTTTTTTTTTATAAGACATTCTTTGAGGAATAACATCCTTAGAGAGTGTCTTTTTTCTTTTGACTATGTATTTAGGTGAATGAGCCATAGTGAGTCTTTTCTAGAAAGTTTGAAACATCTTGTTGGCTATACCAATACTTATCTCCGATCTTGGAATAGGCGAGTAGTCCTTGCTCCCGATATTTTCGAATCAACTTTTCTTCTACTCCAAGCAATATCCGTAATTCTTTGTTCGTGTAGTATTGAGACTTTGGGACATAAGACTCTTTTAAAATAGAGACCTGCTGGATTAGGTCTCGAACTTTAGATACCAATGATTCCCATTGTGTCTTTTCAATCAGTAACATTTCTTTCTTTTCTGTCATATTCTTCAATTTTTTAGTTTCGTGTATCTCCTATTATAATAAGGTGTATTAATAAAATGCTTCACGTTTGTTTTTTGCTATGAATTCATCTATGTCTGTTTGGGTGTACCAATACTTATCACCGCATTTACTATAGGACAGCAAACCATTATAGCGATATTTACGTAATAGCTTCTCGTTTATGTCAAGTACATCACAGATTTCGTGGTTGGTGTATATGGTCAAACCTCTTTTTTCATTCATATCTCGAATTGCTTTTTCGTTTTCTTCCAAGCTTGCCATCAGCTCATTGATAGTTTCATTATCTACTTTCTTATAATATTCTCTCATCTACTCAAAAATTAAATTTTGGCTTGTATTTGAAGTGGTGGAGAAAGTCTATTTTTAAATGATATTTTTGTATTTCTTCTAAGTATTACATTATTTTTAGAGCCGAAACTCAATTTCTAATACATTCTTTTGGTACTGCTTGAAAAAAGTATTATTTTTGCATACAAATTCAAATATTTAAAGGTATAGCAATGAATAATACATATACAGATGACATAAACGATCAAGTAGTATTACTTGATCACCATATAGATATACCTGGCTATGTACGAAGGTTTGATGCTCTTCTGTCTTTTTTGAATATCAAGACAGAAGATGTTTCTATGTTATTTGCTGTGGGAAAGCCAGCATCAAAGGCTGTTACATTGGAACGGTATAAGATGTTTCTAAAACTGGATTTTAGGAACTTTGTTCATTCTTCATACGCTGAGTCTATTCGTTCTTCTTTATTTATGTGGAGTGATGTAAGGAACTATGCAAACTTAAAGAATGTAGGCGATGAGACGATAGATGCAATTTTAGGTATTGTTGGGAGATGTTATAAAGATATAGTATCTCCACTTAATCCGGAAGATCGTCATCTGTTATATATGAGAGTTTGTGGTGCGCTTCGTAAGAAATGGAATAAAGAGAAAAACGAGTGGCTTGTACCTTTTTTCGGGTATAAAAATGATGCGTATATTAAAATTGGAGCATTGTGTCTTGAAGATAAGGATTTTCTCATAAGCCTCATTTCTGTAATGAATGTACAGAAAGAAAAGTATCGTAAGGAGATTTATTCTGTGATGCTTTTGTTGATCTATGTGTATGAGCTTTCTGCCCATTCGGGTATCTGTAATGGAAAGCAGCTACAAGAGTGTGTTAATATGAGATTGGAGAATGATTGCTTTCAAAGTTTCACTCTCCTAGATGCAAATAATCCGCTTACAGCAGAAGAACTGGCGGTACTGAATGGACCTAGCTTGTCTGAAGAGGAAAGAAAGATAGTGATGAGTCATTTGAATAGATTTAAGAATCGGGTGAATGTAGATGCAGCACTTAGTTCTTATGTTACTCCTTATCATAAGCTTCGTTTGGATTTACTCACTCCACAACAATGTGTGGAAGTCTTCTTTAAAAAGCTTGATAGGTTGAAAGCTGATAATCCATATCCTGCAGATGCTTCTATTGAAGACATAGCGACTCCCAAATGCTACCTTGCTTTCTTGGCAGAGAATATTTATTCTGGAGAGCTTATTGATTGGGAAGAAAATAATTCTCTTGTAAATGGACTTATGTATCTCATCTACATTAAGCAAGGAAAGGATATTGTTTATATAGCTAAGGAAGTAACTGTCTTTAATTATATTATAGAACATATGGCAGATGCGATAGATGTTACTGATGATGAGACTTTACTGAATGAAACTGTAGAGAAAGCATTGAATTTCATAGATGTAATATTCGGTGAGGAATTTATAGGTAAGTCTAACTCTTCTGATAGTTTAAAGTCGAAGTTTAGAGTGATTCTGCGTGATAGCGAACTTCGAAAGAAAATAACTCAGATAAATCCCAATAAATTTAATGGTGGCTTTAACTTGGTACTCGTTTATAATGTTATAGGCTTATTTATGAATCAAGGATTGATTAAAGGAAAGTATTCCAAGATAGATAGTGAAATAGCAAACGCTAACGGACAGTTTAGTCTCAAAGGAAAATTGTTGGAGAGAAGATCGTATATTTCTTGTTGGAACATAGAAAATACTTCCGAATTGACGAGAAAAATAATAGACAAGATAATTTCGACATATCTGTGAAAAACTGGAAATTAAATTTCCAAAATCTATATCTGTAAGGGGATTTACGCATCGTAAATCCCCTTATTTTGTTTATAATCAAGTATTTATGTGATTTTCTGTTTTTGGAAATATTCGGGTAAATTCCCATATAGTTTAATTGCAGAAATATGCTAAAAAATAAATGTATCTTTGTAGTAGATTTAATTTTTGGGGGATAAAATAGCTTGTTTTTCCTCTTATGTTTAACCCTTTAAAATAAAAAGTTATGACAAAGGTATATTTGAGAAAGAAATTGGTAGTTCGTAAGAATGTTACAGTTTTGGTAGAGTGTAATGAAGATGTTCTTGACGATGTAGTTGTAAGATGTCGCAAACATTCAGGTGAGGTTAATGTTTACTTCAAAACAGGTGAGGGGCGAAAATTGCGTAAACTAAGAAAATTGACTCCAGAAGAGTCTGCTCAGTTAAAAGCCGAGACTTATGCTGAGAAGGAACCTGAGACGTCAACATCAACAAACACTACTCCTAATATTAATAAGGTGACAATCGTAGATGAAGAACCTAAACGCCAGATTTGTTGGAGAAAGTTTAGAACTGAGATAAGTAAGGTCGGTGGTCTTGATGTTTACATGAAGTCTTGTCGTGATAATACCACCATTGAAACAATTCTCTTAAAGTATCCAGACTTTCTGAGAGGTATCAAGCTCTATGAAGGGGGAAGTAAAGGCGTGTGGAAGCTTATTGTTCAAAAAAAGATAGAAACAGTCCGTAATATCTACGAAAGATACTTCATGGACATTAATCAATTCCTTCTCTAATAAAAAAAAGTTGGAGAAAAAATAAACTTTTATCATCGCTTTTATAATAAGCGATGATAATGAAAAATGGGATTTAAAATTTTATGATGTGAATTCTGTATCATTATAATATAATAATGTGTCCAGCAATGGAAGGGTGTAAGATGTCTCCTTTAAGTACATCTTAAAATTAAAACATTATAAAAATGGAAAATAATAAAATTATGTCTGTTGCTCTAATTTCAGACACGACAGGTGAAAGATTGGTATTTGAGTCAAGACGCAAGGCTGCAATCTTTTTAGGTGTAGGATACTCGTATTTAAAACAATACCTTAAGAAAGGACGCGGACATCTCGTGAAGAAAGGCTATTATGTCGAATTGTTGCCTCAAGAGCCAGTAAAAGAAAACGCTTTATTTTAAGCGAAGAGGTTAGAGGTGTCCCTCTAGTTGTACACCTTATTATATATATAGGTTTAAAATGACTTATATGGCAACGCCATCGATGCATATTCTTGATGGTGAAAAAATAAAGAGATTTAAGTAAAAGCGATTTTGGAGTAGGGTGCACACTCTCCTTAATTGCTTTGAAAAAGTCATAATGAGTTAATTATGAGAATAATAAAGGATAAATTACAGTGTTTAATACAGAATGAAGCTGCAGCAATAAAGGAAGAGTCTAGCACGATGAGACTTTCGTCAGACTCCATAGACAATGAAAAGGAGAATGTTACCAAGTATATGAACTACACAAATAGTTATTTCGCATATCTCCGTATCGGGCAGCAGAGTGGTGCTATCAGATTTTATCCAGATGCCGATACCGCTTATATCGCAACAATAAAAGAAGCAGATTCTCTGCTACAAAAAGGTGCTCTAGGTAGTCGAACATCATTTGTCATTTTAGATAGCAACCAAAATGTTATTTATGATGGTGAGCCTAAAAAGAATGGAAAAATGCATTTTGCAATCTATGACGGCAAGCATATTGAAAAAACGATTTCTATTACAGATATTTATAACACAAAAATAAAAGAAGAGAATAAAACTATGAAACAGATTAAGAATTTAACTAAGACAACAAGTGTGACAAACAATCAAGAGTCTCTTGACAAAAACAAGTATGCAAAAAGAATTAAAGCCAATGCCAAAGACTTTATAGCCAAAGGCATTCTTACTCCTGAAAGTGTCGATTTTCTATGTCTCTCGAAAGAGTCTGCTCATAAAATTGCAAGACTTGTTCAAGAGGCTGCCATTAATAATAAAGGTGCAGAGGACGCTAAATTCACGAAAGCGATTCAAGATGCCTCTTTAGGTATGGTGACCATTACCAAGAAACTCGCTTCTGGAAAAGCAACCGATGAAAAGCATTGTAGTATGCATGATGATTTGCTCTATTGTGTAGCACATTGCAAGTCATACGATTCTTTGCTTGACGGTTCAAAAGGATGGCGAAAGACACCAGGCAAACTTGATTACAATAAATTGGAAGATGTCATTGTCGATATGTACGAAAAAGGACAAGACAAGTTGCTAAAACTGTCGCAGAAACCAAAGGCGAAAATCAAGGCAGATGCAGCTTTGCCAACTTTAGATAGCTCTGTAGTCTATGATGTTCCAAAAGAAAAAAGCAAACAGAACTCTATTGATGCCGTCGTTAAAGCAATCTCTTCTACAATAATGGTTTACATGACGTCTTCAGAAGATACACTCTTCTATTTGCAGATGAAAGGACTCTCTTTGGAGTCTGAAGTGAAGTTTCAAACAAACAATGCCATTTCTGCGAGCTTCAATGGTAAGTCTATCATCTTTAAAACACTCTCAGGAGTTTCAAAGGAGTTGAAAATCAAGACACGAACCGATATTGTTGCACAAAAAAGAGAAGTGCAGGCTATTCTGTCACAACTTATAGTGTGTGCAGCCTTATCTCCTAAGACCCGTGACTTGATAGCAGATGTTGTAAATTTTGATACCATTGAGAAGTTTGTAACCACCTCTTTTAATATAGCAGCATAATTACTAACCTAAAAGTCTGAAAACCAAAAGTGTTTTCAGACTTTTCCAAAATATAATACAAAGAAAATGAATAAAAAGATTAAGATGTTTACCCTGTTTAGTGGGTATGATTCCCAAATGATGGGCTTGATAGATGCAGTCAAGAACTTTAAGGATCGCTTTAGTGTTGAACTTATTGGTTGGAGTGACATAAATTCATTAGTTCAACTTGTACATAACCTCGCATTCCCTGAATATGCGAATAGATGTTATCCTGATGTATCTAAAATAAACTGGAGTCAAGTTGAAGACTTTGACATCTTGTTCTATTCCAGTCCATGCCAAAATGCAAGTAGAGCAGGACGGCGTGAAGGTTTTGAGAAAGGTTCGGGTACAGAGTCTTCCTTGATATGGGAGGTAGAAAGAGCGATTGCGTCAAAACGTCCGAAGTGGCTTATCCTTGAAAATGTTGAAGGCTATCTTGATCCAAGAAATGATGATGATTTTAAGAAATGGGCGAGAACAGTTGCGAGTTATGGTTATGTCAGCTACTACAAAGTGCTATGTGCCGCAGACTTTGGCATCCCGCAAAATAGAAAACGTCTCATTATGGTCTCCATGCGTATAGATAATGATGAAAAGACTAATTTCGAATGGCCTAAGACAAAGAAATTAAAGATAAAGCCAGAAGACTTACTTTCTGATGTAGTTGATGATAAATACTATCTGGCAGTTGAAGAACAGAACACTTATATCGACATCATTCGTAATGCCAAGGATGGGTATGTTGCTTCCGTAAACAAGAATATAGAGCATCCAAGTAAACTGCTTACCTCTCAATTAACTGAATGTATTTCACGCTTTATTTATCCTTTATGTTCAAATGGTACAATACAAACCTTGATGACTACTACCGGTGGAACTAGTTTGATAAATATGACCGGTTGTCGAAGAGAACGTTCTGCTTGTGTCATAGAAGTGTGGAGAGGTGATAAGCATATAGTTCCTGCAGTCTTAGAAAATGCGAAGCCTTCTAAGCAAACAGTAAAAGCACTAAGAGCATGTTCTAATAGAGATAAGTTTCTTTCAGTTGTTGATAGTCTCAAAGGAGGACAATATATGAGAATCAGAAGACTTACCCCGGAAGAATGTCTCAGATTTATGGGTGTTGAAGAGTTGTATCTCAACAGAATCTTGCGACCATACGAGACTTTATCTAAAGAAGGTTACACAAAAGAACAAATAGCGAAACTTATGTTTATAAATGGTCGTCATCGTAAGACTTCTGACTATTCTCTATATTGGCGAGCCGGAAACTCCATTGTCGTGCAGGTCTTGTCCGCAGTCTTTACTGCAATAATCAAGCAGTATCCAGATTCATTCGGAGAATTTGCCTGTATGTCTCCTAAAGAGTGAAAAACTGCCACGAAAAAAGAGTATCAACGTCGATATTATGCCAGTCATAAGGAAGAACTACAACGCAAGAGCTGTGAGTGCCACAGACAGCTAAGAGTGAATAAGAATAAGTGATTGTGGAAAATGTTTGCAAAGTTTTCTACATAAAAAAAGTTAATTTAATCAGTGGTATGTTACGCATATCGCTGATTTTTTGTATTTTTGCACCATTAAAGAAAGAAAACGATATGGCAGAAATAGCAAACCGTATATACGAGACAAGTGAAGGGCAGATTCTCTTCATCTCAGACTTCTCTGACATCAATGATAATGAGAAGGTGGTAAGTCGTGCACTTTCTGTAGAAGAAAAAAAGGGAAATATAGTTCGATTAGCTAATGGGGTTTATCTTCGCCCTAAGAATACCCGATTTGGGATAGTCTATCCATCAATAGATGAAATGGTGATGGCTATAGCCCAGCGAGATAAGGTACAAATACAACCTTCAGGAGTTACAGCGCTCAACAAACTTGGACTCTCAACACAGGTGCCTACCAAATATACTTATCTGACATCGGGAAGTGGAAGAGTCTTGACTCTTGGAAATCGGACTATAGAGTTGAAGAGAAGTGTTCCTAAGAACTTTGCTTTTCAGACTGTGTTGGCAGCGCTTCTTGTACAAGCTCTTAGAACATTAGGACAAAAGAATGTAGGTAATCAAGAACTCTCTACCATTAGAAAATTGGTCAATGAAGAGGAACATAAAGACTTGTTTGTACAAGATCTTACTCTCATGCCAGTATGGATGAGAAAGCTGATAACTGATATTATAGATAAAAACGAGCATCATGACACTTTGGTTAAATCACACAATAGATGAACGAATAGCAATGTTGCAACGTGCGGAAGAGAAGTTTCGTGTTAATCAGGTTGCAATTGAAAAGGACTGGTGGGTAACTGTGGTGCTCAACGCTCTTTTCAAATGTTCATGTGCAGATCAACTTATCTTTAAGGGAGGTACAAGTCTCAGTAAAGGATGGAATTTGATAGAAAGATTCAGTGAGGATATAGACTTATCTGTAAACCATGAATTCTTCGGTATAGAGAAGACGACAAAGAATCAGCGTGAAAAACTTCGCAAGAAGGCACGTAGGTATTTTCTTGATACAGTTTCTGCAGAGTTGGATGAAAATCTAAAGAAACTTGGTGTGGAAGGATACTATATAGAAAATGTAGTAGAGGAATTTGATGAGGATGGTAAGGCAAGTCCCGTTGCAAGTGATAAGGATCCGTCTGTCATTCTCGTTCATTATGAGTCTATGCTTGGTCATACGATAGAGTATATTCCGCCAAGAGTAAAGATAGAGATTAGTTGCTTGTCTATGAACGAGCCTACGGAAGACCGTTTGATTTCATCATATATTGAGCAGACTTTCCCTGGAGAAGATGAGGCGGCTACAGCTACTATAAGGACAGTTTTGCCTACACGAACATTCCTGGAGAAGGCATTCTTGCTATGTGAGGAGTTTCAGAAACAGTCTCCTCGTTATGTCCGAATGTCTAGGCATCTTTATGATCTAGAACGTTTGATGGATACAGAATTTGGCAAACAAGCCCTGCAGAATATGGACTTGTATGAGCGTATTGTTACGCATCGTTCCATATACTATGCTGTAGGTTATGTAGATTATTCTAAGTTGATGCCGAGTGAGATTGATTTCGTTCCTAGGCAAGAGTTGATGAAGGATTGGGAGGGTGATTATGCAGAGATGTGTAACCACTTTATCTATGGTCAGACTTTATCTTTCGAAAAACTTTTAGAGCGAATCAAGGAGTTGCAAGATAGGTTTAGAAAAGCCTTTTAGCGACTTTTACTCCTTAATAAAATGTTCACTATAAAAGTTGGAAGGCTATAAGTGCTTGGTATTCAGCCCTAATATTCCTCTGGAATGACGACGAATATTAAAAGTCGATGATAGGGCTGTTCTCTATGCGGAGAGCAGCCTTTTTCATCTTCTTTCTGTTCCTTTTCATCTCATATCTGGCTGGATGTTCCTACAATCATCACCTTATATATAATATTCAGTGATAATTTACGTTATTACATTGTGTTAAGACGAATCATCATATTATGTTTTTTGTTGGCAGGCGTGCTCTGTACGAGAGCGCAGTATGATCCATCCTTCAGTCATTATTTCGACATGGAGTCATCCTTCAATCCTGCAGCAGTGGGTAAGCAGGCAAAACTGAATGTTACGGCTGCTTACGCTCTTGATATGGCAGGATTCGAACACAATCCCCGTACGATGTATCTGGCAGCAGATATGCCTTTCCTGCTTTTCAATCATCAGCAGGGTGTGGGCGTTTCGCTGATGAATGATCAGATTGGTCTCTTTACCCACCAGCGTCTTAGCCTGCAGTATGCCTATATAAAGAAGATATGGGGAGGAATGATGAGCATCGGATTGCAGGGCGGTATGCTGAGTGAGAGTTTTGATGGCAGCAAGGTGGATGCAGGAGAATCGGGCGACCCTGCTTTTGCTACGACAAATGTAGAGGGAAGCGGAATGGATTTTGCCTTGGGCCTCTATTTCTTTCATCGTAATTGGTATGTTGGGCTTTCAGGGCAGCATCTTACCTCTCCTACGATCAATCTGGGTGAATCAAATGAATTTAAGATTGATGCAACGTATTATTTGACTGGTGGATACAATATTCAACTGAGAAATCCGTTTTTATCTATAAAGTCATCTGCTCTTGTCAGGTATGATGGTACGGCGTGGCGAGGCGATGTTACCGGACGGCTGGTATATCAGCACGAGGGAAAGCATTTGTATGGTGGACTCACCTACAGTCCTGATCATTCCGTGACCTTTCTATTGGGAGGTACTTTTCATGGGGTGATGCTTGGGTACAGTTATGAGTGCTATACTTCGAAGTTGAATGCGGGCAATGGTAGCCATGAACTCTTCATAGGATACCAGACTGAGATCAGTCTTGCCAAAAAAGGAAAGAACAAACATCAAAGTGTAAGAATACTATAGTATATCATCAAGAATATGAATATTGAAATGAAGAAAATATTAGGACTCTTCTGCTCACTTGTAGCACTGCTCTCCCTGAGTGGTTGTTTTAGTGCCAAATCTACTTCCATGGCAGGTAGAGGAGGAGAAGTTGTGGGCGTAAGTGGAAGAGGGTTCGTGGAGCCTACACCTTACGGAATGGTAAAGGTGAACCGTGGTTTCCTGAAGATGGGGCTTGAGACTCAGGATTCGCTATGGGGTGCCAAGACTCCCCGTAAGGATGTTTCCGTAGATGGTTTCTGGATGGATGATACTGAGATTACGAACTCTGAGTACAAGCAGTTTGTTGCTTATGTACGCGATTCCATCCTTCGTACCCGTCTTGCCGATCCTGCCTATGCCGGTGATGAGACCTATATGATTACCGAAGACAAGAATGGCGACCCGGTTCCTCCGCAGGTTAACTGGAAGAAGCCTTTGCCAAGAAAACCGAATGAGGATGAACTGCGTGCGATAGAAAGTCTCTACAATGTGAATCCGGTGACCGGTGAGAAGCTGATTGATTGGCGCCAGCTCAACTATAAGTATGAAATCTATGATTACACTGCAGCTGCCCTTCGCCGTAACCGAATCAATCCGCAGGAGCGCAGTCTGAATACAGATATCCAGATAAATCCTGATGAAGTGGTGATGATTTCGAAGGATACCGCTTATTATGATGATGAGGGTAGAGTGGTGAGAGAGACCATCAACCGCCCGTTGAGCGGTCCGTGGGATTTCCTCAATACTTATATCGTGAATATCTATCCGGATACAACTTGCTGGGTGAATGATTTCCGCAACTCAGATAATGAAACTTATCTGAGAAGCTATTTCAGTAATCCAGCCTACAACGACTATCCTGTTGTGGGTGTCACCTGGGAGCAGGCGAATGCCTTCTGTGCTTGGCGTACCGACTACCTTCTGAAAGGTTTGGGACCGGAGGCAAGATTCGTGCAGCGTTACCGTCTGCCAACAGAGGCAGAATGGGAGTTTGCTGCCAGAGGAAAGAATCAGAGTGAGTTCCCTTGGGACAATGCTGACGTAAAGAATGGAGATGGATGTTTCTATGCCAACTTCAAGCCAGATAGGGGTAACTATACCAAGGATGGTAACCTGATAACGAGTAAGGTGGGTATTTATTCACCCAACTCGAACGGGCTCTATGATATGGCTGGTAATGTGGCAGAATGGACCAGTACCGTTTATACCGAGGCAGGAGTGGATGCGATGAATGATCTGAATCCAGACCTGAAATATAATGCAGCCAAGGAAGATCCATACCAGTTGAAGAAAAAAAGTGTAAGAGGTGGGTCCTGGAAAGATCCGGAATCCTTTATCCGCTCAGCATGGCGCTCTTGGGAATACCAGAACCAGCCACGCTCATATATCGGATTCCGCTGCGTAAGAAGTCTGGCTACAACATCGAGTGCCAAGCAGAAACCATCAAGAAATAAGAATAGGAGATAATCAAAATGGGTGACTATAGTAAATATAATATTGTCTATCGTCTGCAGAAGTGGATGGATAGTGTTCCGGGACAGACTTTCCTGAACTATGCATATAGTTGGGGTGCGAGTATCGTTATTGCAGGTACTCTCTTCACGTTGACGCATCTTCCCGGAGCCAAACTGATGATCTTCCTGGGAATGGGCACTGAGATTATCGTGTTCTTCCTGTCTGCTTTCGACCGTCCTTTCGATAAGACTGCTGATGGCAGGGAGCTTCCTACTCATGTGACGGAGGAATATCTGGAGACGGGTAAGGTAGAACACCAGGACAAGAATGTGGCTGCTTCTACCATGGGAGCATCTTCTTCTCCAATTGCTGGTGTTGCCAACCAGACTTCCCCAATAGTTCAGCCGGATGCCTTGGCAGAAATACAGGTAGCTTCTGAGGAAATGCAGAAAGTGCAGAGCAGCTATGTGGATGAACTGAAGAATCTGGTAGATACCCTTGGCAAGGTTAATGAACAGAGCTCCCGTCTGACTCGTGACAGTGAGGAGATGGAAAACCTGAACCGCACACTTACCGGTATTACCAAGGTTTATGAGATGCAGTTGAAAAGTGCCAGTCAGCAGATTGGTACCATCGACCAGATCAATGAACAGACCCGGAAGATGGCTCAGCAGATAGAGCAACTGAATAGCATTTATGCACGTATGATTGCAGCGATGACCGCAAACTTAAAAGAAAAATAAATGGCAATAAAGAAAAGACCGATTTCACCACGCCAGAAGATGATCAATCTGATGTATGTCGTCTTGATGGCTATGTTGGCACTGAATACTCCTACTGAAGAGGAACTCGGTGTCAAGGGAAAGTCGTTGGTGGAGAAGGTGAAGAGAAGCTTGCAGGACGAACCGCGGGAGGGCGATGAGAAGAAGAAGGATGTGAAACTCGTGGAACTGAATGTGAGTGAGATGAATGCCTTCGTGATTCCTGAAAAGACGACCCTTTATGCGGGTGAGCGCTTCAACTCACAGGTGGTGATGGCGGCTATAGACAGTACCCAGCGCCCTGAAATCTATGTCAATGGCAGTCGGCTTCAGGCTGCTGATGGTAGATATAGCTTTACGGCTGGTGGGGTAGGAGAACATCAGTTTAATGGCTATATTCTGATGAAAGGCAAGGATGGTGAGGAAATCCGTCGTAACTTCAGTCAGAAATATACCGTATTGCCTGTTCCGAATTCTGCTACCGTGGCAGCCGACCTGATGAATGTGCTTTATGCAGGTTATGCCAATCCTATCAGTATCAGTGTGCCGGGTGTTCCGGCTAATGCCATCTCTGCCTCTATGAGTGGTGGCTCGTTCGTATCAAAAGGCAACGGTCATTTCGTGGCGACTCCATCTACCGTTGGCAAGGATGTTACCATTCATGTAACGGCAAGAGATAAGGGACAGGTTCGCTCGCTGCCGCCTTTTGTTTTCCATGTCAGAAAATTGCCAGATCCTACCGCTTATATCGCAATGGGAACAGACAGATTCAGAGGTGGTGGTTTGGCAAAGGCCAATCTGATGGGTGCCACGGGCATTCATGCAGCCATCGACGATGGACTTCTGGATATTCCTTTCAAGGTCGTCGGTTTCGAAACCGTCTTCTTCGACAATATGGGTAATGCCATTCCGCTGGCTTCTGCTGGAGCCAGTTTCTCGGCCAGACAGCGTGAGGAGTTCAGAAAGCTGTATCGCAACCGTCGTTTCTACATCTCTCATATCAGAGCTGTAGGTCCCGACGGCATCATGCGAACCCTGCCTTCGGCAATGGAAGTTATCGTAAAGTAATAACGGAGTTTTCAAATTTAAAAATCAAAGTCAATGAAAAAGATATTGTTCTTGTTCCTGCTCTTGGGAATGGTGCAGGGCATCTGGGCACAACCTGAGGCCCGCAGGCAGGCGGCAGCACAGAAGAAAGCAGCGCAGCAGAATGGCGATACTCCAACCCTGCGTGCGCAGATCTCCTTTCCTACTGCTCTCCCGATGGATGAGGACGTGGTTTGGAGAAGAGATATCTACCGTGAACTGGATCTCAACAGCGAAGCCAATGCTGCGCTCTATTATCCAGTAGAGCCAAAGGGGAATCAGATGAATCTCTTTACCACCATCTTCAGGTTGATGATGACGGGAAAGATTACCGTATTCCAATACCGAATGGATGGTAATGAGAGTTTTGCCGCTGCCGACCGGGTGGATCCGAAGTCTTTCCTGGACAACTATCATATCTACTACGAGAAGCAGGCAAATGGTAGAATCAAGTTAGACAACAGCGATATCCCTTCGCGTGAGGTGAAATCGTATTATATCAAGGAAAGCAGTTTCTTCGACCAGCGTTCTGCTACCTTCCATACCAAGGTGTTGGCGCTTTGCCCTATCATGACCCGTGAGGATGATTTTGGAGATGGTGGAACCAGGTATCCCCTCTTTTGGGTGAAATATGATGATCTGGCTCCTTATCTTACCCGCCAGCAGGTGATGACTAGCAATCTGAACAATGCCGTGGTGATGAGCATTGATGATTACTTTGCCAGAAATCAATATAAGGGTAAGATTTACAAGACCAACAATCTGTTGGGACAAACCCTTTCTCAATACTGTACCACGGATTCTGCCATGGCAAAGGAGCAGAAACGCATCGAGGCTGAACTGGTTGCCTTTGAGAAGAATATCTGGGGTAATCAGGTACGAAAGGATTCACTGGACAGCATTGCTCATGCAGCAAAGGATGTAAAGGGAAGTGTAAGGAAGAATCGCCGAAGCACAGGATTGCGTGGCGCATCTGCCAATACCGGCAAGGTTTCCCGTGTCAAGCCACAGCGGGCTAAAAACAGAACCTCTTCTGCCAGCGGTTCGGCTAGAGTCACGGTGAGAAGAGAGCGCCATTAAGTAAAAGAGATGTTGTTTTCAACATATAGTGTGAACATATTTAATTAGTAACAATTAAAAAAGGTAAGAAAATGAAGAAGATTTTATCACTTGTATTCATGGTAGCTGCTATGATGTATGCTACTAGCGCAACCGCTCAGGTTAAGTTCGGTTTGAAGGGTGGTTTGAACGTGACAAGCATGTCTTTCAGCGAGGATGTATTTGATGCTTCCAACAAGACTGGTTTCTTTGTTGGTCCTATGGTAAAGGTTACTGTGCCTATCGTAGGCTTGAGCTTCGATGCTGCAGCTTTGTACGACCAGAAAGAGGCTGACGTTAAGTATGTAGGTACTAATGGTGACTTCGGTCAGGCGAACGTAAAGCAGCAGTCTATCAACATTCCTGTCAACGTACGTTACGGTTTTGGTTTGAGCAGCCTGGCTAACATTTTCCTCTTTGCTGGTCCACAGTGGGGTATCAACGTAGGAGGCAAGAACTTTACATGGAATGAAACAAGCAGCTATTCTTTGAAGAAGTCAAATTTCAGTGTCAATGTAGGTGCTGGTGTAACCTTGCTGAACCATCTTCAGGTATCAGCCAACTACAATATCGCTTGCGGCAAGTCGGCTGATGCCAGCTTCTCTAAGGCCCTTGATGCAGTTACAAATGCAGGAAAGGACAAGAGCCGTAACAACTCTTGGCAGATTGCACTCGGCTACTGGTTCTAAGCTACTGTAGCCAGTATCTCTCCGAGTAGATACATTAAAATATATAAAAGCAGGTACCTGATGATGGGTATCTGCTTTTTTTTTGCTATCTTTGCAGAACGAATGTTTGGAAAGAATAGTTGGGTAGCTGTTTCATACGATAAACATTCTGAAGAATTAGAAGATAGAAACAATGAGATATGTAGATGTGATATTGCCTCTTCCGCTCGACGGCACCTTTACTTATTCTGTCCCCGAAGGGATGGAAGAGAAAGTCGTGGCTGGTATGCGCGTGCTTGTTCCCTTAGGAAAAAGCAAGAAATATATTGCCATGGTAGCGGATGTACATTCCGAAAAGCCGGATTTCAACTGTAAGCCGATAGAGGCTGTTCTTGATTCCTGTCCCTCTCTTCTTCCCCAGCAATATCGCCTTTGGCAATGGATCAGCGATTACTATATGTCACCTCTTGGCGATGTATATAATGCAGCCATGCCTGCCGGTATGAAATCTACAGAGAAATTCAAGCCCAAGATGGAACTCTATGTGGAGTTGGCTAGCAGTTATCGCAATGAACAGGCTCTGCACGTGGCGCTCAATATGGTGCAGCGTGCCCTGAAGCAATCGAAGACTTTGACCACCTTCCTGGCTCTTTCTCATTGGGATAGTCTGGAGGGAGATACGCCTAGAGAAGGTATCAAGAAGGTGACGAAGGAAGAGCTGATGAACGAGGCACGATGCACGGCAGCTGTGGTCAAGGCGCTCATCGACAGAGGCATCCTCTTTACCTACGAGTTGGAAGTGGGTAGATTGAATACGGCTGGAGAATCGCATCTAGACCAGATCAAGCCCTTGTCTATGCCGCAGCAGGATGCTTACAATCAGATACTGATGCAGATGCTGAAGAAAAACGTAGTGCTCCTGCATGGTGTAACTTCCAGCGGAAAGACGGAAATCTATATCCATCTTATCAGAAAAGCCATCGAGGAACACAGGCAGGTGCTCTATCTGCTGCCCGAAATCGCCCTGACGGTTCAGATCATGGAGCGACTGCACAAAGTCTTTGGCGACCAGCTCGGTATCTATCATTCTAAATATAGTGATGCAGAGCGCGTCGAAATCTGGCAGAAACAACTCTCCGGGCATCCCTATGATGTGATTCTGGGAGCAAGAAGCGCAGTCTTTCTGCCTTTCCAGAAACTGGGACTTGTCATCATTGATGAAGAGCACGAGACCTCTTTCAAGCAGCAGGATCCAGCTCCACGTTATCATGCCCGCAGTGCAGCCATCGTGCTTGCCAACATGTATCCGGAGGCAAAGGTACTTCTGGGAACGGCTACGCCTTCGATGGAAAGCTATTACAATGCCCAGCAGGGTAAGTATGGATTGGTAGAACTGAAGACCCGATACAAGGATATCCAGTTGCCTGAGATACAGGTGGTGGATGTGAAAGACCTCCGCCATCGCAAGATGATGACGGGTGTTTATTCGCCTGTGCTCCTGGCGGCTGTAAAAGAAGCCCTGAAGAATGGAGAGCAGGCTATCCTCTTCCAGAACCGAAGGGGATTTGCACCGATGATAGAATGTAAGGTATGTGGATGGGTGCCGAAATGCAAGAACTGTGATGTTTCGCTTACCCTGCATAAGAGTATCAATCTCCTGACCTGCCATTATTGCGGTTATACTTATCCGGTTCCTACAGAATGTCCTAACTGTGGCAGTACTGAGTTGATGGGCAGGGGTATCGGAACAGAGCGCATCGAAGACCAGATTTCCGAAATCTTTCCCGAAGCCCGCATCGCCCGAATGGACTTAGATACAACCCGTACCCGAAATGCCTACGAGCGACTGATCTCCGATTTCTCTTTGGGAAAGACAAATCTTCTGATTGGTACGCAGATGATATCCAAGGGCTTGGATTTCGATAAAGTGAGTGTAGTAGGTATCTTGAATGCTGATTCAATGCTCAACTATCCTGATTTCCGTGCTTACGAGCATGCTTTCATGATGATGGCGCAGGTGAGTGGAAGAGCCGGAAGAAAGGGCAAACGGGGACTTGTGATTCTGCAGACCAAGAATCCGACACTGCCTATCATCAGTCAGGTAGTACACAATGACTATGATTCTCTTTTCAAGGGAATCCTGGAGGAGAGAAGAATGTTTCATTATCCGCCTTTCTTCCATCTTATCAATGTGTTCCTGAAGCACAAGCACGAAAAGATCTGCCAGCAGGCTAGTCTGGAATTGGGCAAGACGCTGAGAGGATGGTTTGGTGAACGCGTACTCGGACCGGATAAGCCGGCTGTAGCACGTGTAAAGACAATGAATATCCGCAAGATTGTCATCAAACTGGAGAATGGTATCGACCAGAAGAAGGTGCGCGAATATCTGAAGTATGCCCAGCAGATGATGGCGAAAGATCCGAGGTATGGAGCTTTGCAGATATATTATGATGTGGATCCTATGTAATGGAAAAGGCTATCCTGCATGATGCGGGATAGCCTTTATAATTGTAGTTATGTATTTTCTTTTGAAAAGAATGTGAATTCTTTTTAGAAATTGATGTCAAGACCAACGGCAAACACATTGTTGTTACGTGTGTAGTCTGAGTTGTAGTTGATGCTCTGGTTTGCACTGAGCTGAACTTTCTCTGAAGTCTTCTTGTGCTGATAGAAGGTGTGGAAGTAAGCCACGTTCAGATCCATCTTCTTGTTGATGTGATAAACACCACCGACGGCTGCAGAGTTAGAACCAACAACGAAAGACTTGTCGTCCATATACTCATCGCTCAAGCCATAGTTAGTGTTCTGCCAACCTGTACTCAAGGTAATTTTCTTGTTGACATCCACCTCAACACCTGCGTTGTACTCCAAGGTACCGCGGTCCAACTTCTCCTGACGATTGTTGTATGATGTAGCGTGCTTGTCATCAAACCAGTGGAAACCTACGTTTACACGTACTGCATTTACAGGGCTGTAACCTACACCGAGTGCCAGGTAAGCAGGAATATCGCCTGCAATCTTCTTGCCATCTGCGTATTCACCGATAGCCTCTTCGAGCTTAGCATCGAACTGAGTCTTCAACTGTCCCATAGCTCCCTGAATAACTGGGTTGCCGATGATGGCATTTGCAGCAGCCTCTGGTACGCCACCTGCAATGTAAGCATTGCGGAGGTTGTCTGGAAGGTTACCTATACTTGGAACCTGGTTTACTGACTTGTTCTTCAGGCGGATACGAGTCTTGAACTCATACTTGGCAGCGAAGTTCCACTTGCCAGTCTTGAAATCCACGCCGATGATAGGAGTGAAGCCCACACCGCTCTGGTCACAGCTCAACTCGATGTTAGCTGCTGTTTCCTTGGTAGGGTCGAGTACCATATAGAGAGGCATTGCGCCAACCTTGATGTTCTCTACATATCCATAATAGTTGGTAGAAGCATAGACACCACGTACGCCTGCGAATGCACTGAAGTTGTCGCTGAACTTATAAGCGGCACCCAGAGAGAGACCATAGTAGTACTGGCGACCGTGCATATAACTGTTGTAGCTATACTTGCCTTCCTTACCGAAACTCTTGTCGCTAGTGAAAACAGCTGGTACACCATACTGTGCTGCAACCTGGTCTACAGCACCAGCCAACTGGCAAGCTGCCAAAGCTGTCTCAGCTACAATCTTCTCGAAAGAGCCCAGTCCATCGTCGAAAGTACACTTTCCACCGCCACCAGTGAGGGCGAAACCTGCCTGGAGTGACCATCTGCCTTTATTATAAGCATACTGGAAAGAAGGGATAACAGGTGCAAACGCCTTACCCTTGAACTCGCGTGGAGTAGTAGGATTGTTCACATTGTTAGTGAACAATGGATAATCATTTTCAATGCTACGTGTCTGGTAAGCCAACTGCCAGTTGATGGCAAGATGCTTTCCTTCACCCATGAATACAACGCCGGCTGGATTGTAGTAAACGCCGTCGATACCAATTGAAGCCTCACGGCTCATCATTCTGTTGAATGCAACGTGCTGATTGGTGTTAGTGAGCAAACCACCTGCCAAAGAAGGCGTTGCACAGGCCATCGCAATGGCTAAACTAACTAATTTTAGTTTCTTCATCTTAATAATATTAAATAAAAACGTCCGCAAAGGTAACTATAATGTTCTATTTTGCCTTAATGTCTGGATAAGATTTAATGTATATTAACGTAAATAGCCCAAGAATCTGCACAGACTTTAAGTTCTGTGCAGCTTCTTGGGCCATTTGAAAGCTTTTATAGTAAGTTTAGAAACCTTGAAAAGTGAGCTGTTTTCAAGACTTTTGAGTGTCGGTTTCAGCTTGAGGAGCTTCTTCCTCCTTTTTCATGCTTTGATTCTCCTTCACATTCATGTGAGGATAGGAGATGCGGGTATGATAAATCGCCTTCAGACGATCGATAAGTACCAGCTTGGCAAGTGCAATGTCACGGAAGGTAATCGGGCATTCCTTGAAGAATCCATCTGCCACCTGTCCATCGATGAGCTTGTTTACCAGATTACTGATGCTTTCTTCCGTATATTCATTCAGTGAGCGGGAAGCTGCTTCTACTGTATCCGCCATCATCAGGATTGCCTGCTCTCGGGTAAACGGATTTGGTCCCGGATATTGGAACAATGACTTATCTACTACTTCCGTAGGATGGGCATTGCAATAGTTTACATAGAAGAATTTGGCAATACCCGTGCCGTGGTGAGTAGTGATGAAGTCCTTGATAATACCCGGCAAACCTACCTTTTCTGCCATCTTCAGTCCTTCTGTTACGTGACTGATGATGATCTGGGCACTTTCCAGATCACTCAGCTGGTCGTGTGGATTCACTCCTGCCTGGTTCTCCGTAAAGAATACCGGGTTGGTCATCTTGCCGATATCGTGATAGAGTGCTCCGGTACGTACCAGCAGACTGTTTGCCTCGATACGGTTGGCTATCTCCGCAGCCAGATTACCTACGGTGATGGAGTGCTGGAAGGTGCCAGGTGCTATTTCACTCAGGTTGCGCAACAGACCCTTGTTGGTGTTGGACAACTCGAAGAGTGTGACATTAGAGGTGAAACCGAATGTCTTTTCGATGATGTACATCAGTGGATAGGCGAGCAGCAGGAAGATTCCATTGATGGTGGAATAGGTGTACATGCTGCGGTCGATATTGAACACCTGATTGTCTTGCATCAGCTGGAGGGCTACATATACCACGGTAGTACTGATGGCAACCAGGAGGGCAGTGAAGAATATCTGCGAGCGCTTGGATAATTCGCGCAGACTGTAAATCGTAACCAAGCCGGAAACCAGTTGCACGATGATGAATTCATATTGGTATTTCACAGCTGCCGCACAGATGAGAATCATCGTGGCATGCGTGATGAAAGCCGTTCGTGAATCCATAAAGACGCGCACAAAGATAGGTGCCATGGCAAATGGGATGATATATACGCTGAAGAAATTGTGCTTCATGATGAGTGACACAAAGATTGGGAACAGCGTGATCATCGCATAGAGCATGGTGATGCTGCGTGGCTTGTCGAAGTAGTCTTTGCGGAAGAGCGTGAGATAGAAGGTAAACATCATCACGAGAATCAGTACGAAGAGTGCCTGGCCGATGATGGTAGTGGTAAGTTCGTCCTCTGTAGAACTTCGGCGCTTCGTCTCCTTGTCGAAAGAGGTAAGTACTCGGTAAGTATAATCATTGATTACTTCGCCTCGGTCGATGATTTTCTGTCCACTCATCACCATTCCGCTGGCCAGCGGTATGCTGCTCAGCAAGTCTGTTCGTTCTGCCTCCGAGCGTTCCTTATCATATATAAGGTTGGGTTCCACATAGTCGTTGAGATTGCAGCGGGAGAGAATCTGCCGCTGTGCTGATATCTTCTCATCAAAGAAGATGTGTTCATAGGCGGCAATGGTAGAGTAGAAGTTACCGATAGGAAAGCTCCTGGCGTTCTTGCCGCTGATGATGCGTATCATACTGGTAGAATCCTTGTAGATACGGTTATATTCAGGCGTGCTGACAATGCCCGTCTGATAAACCTGCTTCAGCTGGTTGGCTATGAGTTCCACGTATTCCTTCGGAAGTCCTGGAATGCCCTGGCTGAAGTCGTGGAGAAAACGCTTGATCTGTTCATTGCCGACATTGGAATTCACTGTGTAGTACGGCTGGAACTGCCGCAGCAGCGAATCCTGCTCGTGCTTGATGGCTTCATCGGTCTTGTAGATCGGGAAGTCGAAGGTGGCAATCACAGAACCGTACATCCAAGGTTTTCCCACATCGTAACGGAACTGTCTGCCCTCATTGCGTGGCAAAAACCAGACAATGATGGCAACTGTAAAGATAACGAGAATGGTCTTGGTGATCAGGTTGCGCCAATAATTCTCCTCAGGATTGTTGAATATACTCATGTTTGTTACGCTTTATGGTTTGTGACGTTTTTGGGCTAAAAAGCTGCTCATTTTCCCAAATATTGAGCAAAAAAGCATCTTTTCTCCCATTAATTCCTTTTTACAGTGCGAAAATACGAAAAAAAACTATTATAATCGCAAAAAAAACTGTAAATTTGCAGAAAAATTCAAAAATAGCTATAAAATAAGACATGGCAGATAGAAAAGTAAGAGTGCGTTTTGCCCCAAGTCCAACGGGAGCACTGCACATTGGTGGTGTCCGTACCGCCCTTTATAATTATTTGTTTGCTCGCCAGCATGGTGGTGAGCTTGTGTTCCGTATCGAGGATACAGACTCTCATCGTTTCGTACCAGGAGCCGAGGAATATATCCTGGAATCTTTCAAGTGGCTCGGTATCCAGTTTGATGAGGGTGTGAGCTTCGGTGGCGAGCATGGTCCTTATCGTCAGAGCGAGCGTCGTGATATCTATAAGAAATATGTACAGCAGCTTTTGGACAATGGTAAGGCATATATCGCTTTCGATACTCCAGAGGAGCTGGAAGCTAAGCGTGCTGAGATTCAGAATTTCCAGTACGATGCCCATACCCGTATGCAGATGCGCAACTCTCTCACCCTTTCCAAGGAGGAGGTAGATCAGCTCATCGCAGACGGTAAGCAATATACAGTACGTTTCAAGATTGAACCAGGTCAGGAGATTCATGTCAACGATATGATTCGTGGCGACGTGAAGGTGCTGAGTGATATCCTGGATGACAAGGTGCTCTATAAGAGTGCTGATGAATTGCCAACTTATCACTTGGCAAACATCGTGGACGACCACTTGATGGAAATCTCTCACGTGATTCGTGGTGAGGAGTGGTTGCCTAGTGCCCCATTGCACGTTCTCCTTTATCAGGCTTTCGGTTGGGAGGATACTATGCCTCGTTTCGCACACCTTCCTTTGCTTCTCAAGCCAGAGGGTAAGGGTAAGTTGAGCAAGCGCGATGGTGACCGCCTCGGTTTCCCTGTATTCCCATTGGAGTGGCATGACCCTAAGACCGGTGAGGTTTCTTCTGGTTATCGTGAGAGTGGTTACTTCCCAGAGGCTGTAGTCAACTTCCTGGCGCTCCTCGGCTGGAACCCTGGTACGGAGCAGGAAATCTTCTCTCTCGATGAGTTGGTGAAGGCTTTCGATATCTCCCGCTGTTCCAAGGCTGGTGCCAAGTTCGACTTCAAGAAGGGTATCTGGTTCAACCATGAGTACATTCTCATGAAGAGTGATGATGAGATTGCCAACCTCTTTGCACCTATCGTGGCAAACAATGGTGTAGAGGAGACTTTGGATAGAGTAAAGCAGGTGGTACACATGATGAAGGACCGTGTGAACTTCGTCTATGAGTTGTGGCCATTGTGCTCATTCTTCTTCCTCCCTCCAACAGAGTATGATGCCAAGACAGCCAAGAAGCGCTGGAAGGAGTATTCAGCACAGCAGATGACTGAACTCGCTGAGGTTCTTGAGGGCATTGAGGACTTCTCTATCGAGGGTCAGGAGCCTGTCGTATTGAAGTGGGTAGAGGACAAGGGCTATAAGCTCGGTGATGTGATGAATGCCTTCCGTCTGACTCTCGTAGGAGAGGGCAAGGGTCCAGGTATGTTCGACATCTCTGCCTTCCTCGGTAAGGAGGAGACTTTGCGTCGCCTTCGCAAGGCTATCGAAGTTTTGGGTTAATTCACAATAAACATCTCTCTGAGGAACTTTTGCCGTCGGGCTGAATGTTCCTCAGAGAGTTCACGTATTTATAGATACTAACCAATAAAAGTAATATCATGATCTATAATATCGTAATATATTTCGTCCTATTGGGCATAGCCATCGCCAGTCTGTTTAATGAAAAGGTACGCAAGATGTGGCGTGGCGAGCGTGAGGCTTTCAAGATATTGAAGCAGAAGGTGGATCCTAATGCTAAGTACATCTGGTTTCATGCAGCATCGCTCGGCGAGTTTGAGCAGGGACGTCCATTGATGGAGCAAATCCGCAAGGAATATCCTCAGTATAAGATTTTGCTCACCTTTTATTCTCCTTCGGGTTATGAGGTGCGCAAGAACTATGAGGGTGCCGACATCATCTGCTATATGCCTGTGGATACACGTCTGAATGCTATCCGTTTCCTTCGCCTGGTACGCCCTGTGATGGCTTTCTTCATCAAGTATGAGTTCTGGTCTAATTTCCTTCATATTCTGAAGCATCGCAACATTCCTACCTATAGTGTGAGCAGTATCTTCCGCGAGGATCAGGTGTTCTTCAAGTGGTATGGCAGGAGTTATGCCAATGTACTGAAGTGTTTTACCCGTTTCTTCGTGCAGAATGAGGAAAGCAAGCGATTGCTGGAGAGCATCGGAATCAAGGATGTGGATGTGGTAGGAGATACCCGTTTCGACCGTGTGCTTCAGATTAAGCAGGCTGCTAAACATCTGCCTATCTGCGAGGCTTTCAGAAGCGGGGTGGCTATTTCGGCAGAAAAAGCTTCGGTTTCTTCTGATGTTTCTTCAGAAAAAACAACTCGTCCGGATTATAAGGTCTTCGTGGCTGGTAGTTCATGGCCTCCAGATGAGGAAATCTTTATCCGTTTCTTCAATGAGCATAAGGATTGGCGACTGCTGATTGCGCCTCATGTGATTGCTGAGGAACATCTGAAGCTGATTCTTTCTCTCTTGAAGGATAAGAAGGTGGTACGCTATACTCAGACTACTCCTGAAGAAGCTGCCAAGGCTGATGTGCTGATTATTGATTGCTTCGGCTTGCTGAGCAGTATGTACAACTATGGAGATGTGGCTTATGTCGGTGGCGGATTTGGTGTCGGTATTCATAATACGCTGGAAGCAGCTGTATGGAATATGCCTGTTATCTTCGGTCCAAACAACAAAAAGTTCCAGGAGGCTCAGGGCTTGCTGAAATCGGGTGGCGGTTTCGAAATCAACGACTATGAGGATTTTGAGGGCTTGATGAGCAAGTTGATGAACGATGAGGCTTACCTGAAGCAGTCGGGTGATGAGGCTGGTGCTTTCGTAGCGAGCCTTTCGGGAGCCACAGACAAGGTTTTGGCTAAGGTTACATTATAATATATAAAAGGTCTCATGGTTTTTGAAAATCATGAGACCTTTTTTGATGTTTGGCATAGAATTCTATTTGTTTCATTCCATGCTTGTATTATGCTTTTTCTATTTGATGATGCGGTAGTAATCCTCCTTGCGAGGCTTTACGGTATGAGGATGTGCAGATGCATAACCCAATGCCAGGGCTCCTACTCCCATCAAACCTTCAGGAAGATTCCAATCCTTCATCAACTTCTTGCCTTCTTCTGATGCGAACATACCGTCTTCACGGTTGATCCAGCAGGAAGAAAGACCGATGGAGTGGGCTGCAAGCATCATATTGCCCAAGATGAGGCTGCCGTCTTTTACTCCGTTCACATTACTTTCTGGAGCCAGGACGATGACGATGGTTGGCGCTCCGTAGTATGGATCACTCTCTACACCCATGATGTCTGCGTTCATCTTGCGAAGCTGTGCGCAAATCTCAGGATTCTGAACTGCTATGATGAATGGCTCCTGAGTGCCATGACCGGTAGCTGCCCAAGTGCCAGCTTCCAAAACTGTCTTCAACTCCTCGTCGGTAATCTGGTCAGCCTTGAAGCGACGAATGCTTCTTCTCTCCTTGATGGCTTTTAAAACTTCATTTTCCATATTATCTTGTTTTAAACATTGTATTTAGAATTCTTTTCTCTTTATTCGCTCTTTTATGCAGGGCATCCGCTCAAATCCTCTTCATCCATATACTGGCTGAGAACTCGTGCAATGCGAATCAAACCCTGCATCAGGGCCTTGCGAGGACAGGCGATGTTGAGGCGCAGGTAGCCCTGACCAGCCTTCCTGCCATACATCGTACCGCTGTTGACGAACACCTTACCGTCATTCATCAGCTTTTCGTAAGCCTCGTCGCTTGATAACTCGAATGGCAGGATATCGAGCCAAACCAGATAAGTGCCCTCAAGACGGGTAACGCGAACCTGCGGCAACTCAGAATTGAAGAATTCCTTTACTGCCTGATAGTTCTCGTAGAGATACTGGTTCAGTTCGTCGAGCCATTCCTCACCCTCGTTGTAGGCAGCCTGGAGAGCGATGACGCCGAAAGGATTGACATCACAAACCTCGTTGATGTTGACGGCACGATTGATGCGGCGGCGCAATGCTGCATCCGGACAGATAATGTTGGCAATCTGGAGTCCGGCAATATTGAATGACTTTGAAGGTGAGTTCAGTACCACGCAGTTGTCACGGCAAGCTTCGCTGATGCTGGCAAATGGTGTGTATTGATAGCCTGGCATGATGAGTTCGCAATGAATTTCATCGGCAATGACCTTTACGTTATGCTTGAGACAGATGTCGTTCATTCGCTCCAGTTCCTCTTTCTTCCATACTCTTCCGGCTGGGTTGTGAGGGTTGCAGAGAATGAAGGCGGTGGTCTTCTCATCGGCACACTTGCGCTCGAAGTCTTCGAAATCTATCTCGTAAGTGCAGTTGCCTACACGCTTCAGTTCATTCTCTAACACTTCGCAGCCACTGTTCTTGATGCAAGAGAAGAAACAGTTATACACAGGAGTCTGTACCAAAACCTTCTCGCCTGGCATGCAGATGGCTTTCAGGCAGCAGGAGATGGCAGGCACTACGCCTGATGTATAGAGAATCCAGTCTTTCTCGATGTTCCACTGGTGGCGGCGTGCGAACCAGCTGATGATAGCCTCGTAATAAGAATCCGGTACGAGGGTGTAGCCGAAGATACCGTGAGCTACACGCTTCTGCAGTGCTTCGATGATGCAGGGAGCTGTCTGGAAATCCATGTCTGCTACCCACATCGGAATAACGCCGTCTTCCTTTACCAGATCCCATTTATAGGAATTGGTACCACGACGTTCGATGATTTCATCAAAATTGTATTTCATATTTGTTTTCTATCTATGTTATTTCTTCATTGCTCGTAGGATAAATCTCCTTTTCCTTCATCAAAATCTCCGTTCATAAGTGTTGAACGTATGTTCAACACTGCTGAACTTACGTTCAACACTTTTGAATGTCCGTTCAACGTTTATGAACGGAGATTTCTCTTAATACTAAGAACAATTCTCCTTAATGGCAATGCTTATTTTGTTTAAGGGAATACAGAATCGCAATGAATGCTTCTGCTATTTCGAATGGTCGATGATTTCACATGCTCCCTTAGGCGCCTTGGCAAACTCTGTATAGGTTACGCTTCCCACTTCATCAGCCTCGATTCTTCCGGAAATAGGGTTCTTGATATTGGTGATTCTTCCCTTGATGTGTGCATTGATGTTCATGCAATCCTCAAAGGCACGGTCGCATTCCTTATCGAAGGTGCAGTCTTCTAGTGTGACATGGTCCATATAGCAGAGTGGCTGCTCGCCGCTGATGTGGCAACGTACGAACTTGATGTTCTTGCTGTGCCAGGCAAGATACTCGCCATTAAGCTCAGAATCATAAACTGTCACATTCTCGCACTCCCAGAAACTATCCTTGGTAGTAATCTTGGCATGGTGAATCTCCACGTTGCTGCAGTATTGGAATACATACTTGGAATCGCTCTCCAATCCATCTACATAGATGTTCTTGGAAAACATGAATGGATAGGTGCCATCGTGAAGCTTTACGTTCTTCAGTTTCAGACCATCTACCTTCCAGAAAGTCTCGTCTGCATCCGTGATGTTGACATTCTCCAATTCCAGGTTCTTCATTTCGCGGAAGAACTTAGGACCATCGATGGTGCAGTCTTTCATCACCATATTATCACTATACCAGATGGCGGAACGGCTCTCTGGGGCGAAGTAGCAGTCTGTGATGAGGGAGCCATCCACATGCCACCAAGGGTATTTGCCATAAAACTTGGAATGGTGGCATTCTATGTTCTTGCAGCACTTGATTCCCGACTCGCCATCTGTAATTGTGATGTCCTCCAGGCGTACATCGTGAGCACCAAAGAGAGGGCGCTCGCCTCCGAATGATTTGTTCTTTATCTGTTCCATAATTTTCTATTATCCTTTCTTATTTGTTATTTCTGTTTGCAAAATTACAAAAATAATGCCAAAGTCGTATAACCCGATTTACTGAAAAGTGTAACTTTATGGCGTATTTGCGGATAAAGTTGCTGAAGGCAGGAAAAATGGAAATCAAAAAAGGCTGAATCATGAAGCATTTTCACGATTCAGCCCTTATCGAGTTAACTTCTAAAAATCCGAAGTGGAGAATTACAAGTTAGGGTTCATCTCTTTCCACTCAGCTACTGGAGGAACGATGCCAAGCTCTACGATCTCATCGCGCATCTTGCAAAGGTGCTCGTAAGACTTAGCGAGGCTAGCGAGCTCTTCCTCTGTACCTGTAGGCTCTGTGAAGTGAACACCAGTCTTGTCGATAGTGGTAGGCATAGCCATCATTACGTTCTTGAAACCGCACTTGTCGCAGTTTACATAGCAACCTGCTGGCAATGTGAACTTCTCACCACCCATAGCAGCCTCGATCATCTTAACTGCGTTGTAAGCTGGGCTCTGGAATGAAGAACGGCCACGGAGCTTGATGATGTTAGAACCACCCTGTACTGTGTGGTGCTTGATCTCCTCCCAACGCTCGTCAGAAAGACCCATCTCTGCCAATGGCTTGCCATCAACCTTAACCTGAGAAGCAAATACTGCCATCTGCTCGCCGTGACCACCATAAGTGTGAGCGCCAGTAACCTTATCCTGCTGTACACCGAACTCAAGAGCCAAAGCCTGCTGCAAACGAGTAGAGTCGAGAGCTGCGAGTGAAGTCAACTGATTTGGCTTCAAACCAGAGTGGATAAGAGCTGTCAAAGCTGTAACGTCAGCTGGGTTGAAGATAACAACTACGTGCTCAACCTCTGGGCAGTACTTCTTGATATTGTCACCGAACTCAGCAGCGATCTTGCAGTTACCCTTGAGAAGGTCCTCACGAGTCATACCCTCCTTACGAGGAGCACCACCAGAAGAGATGATGTACTTAGCGCCAGTGAAAGCTTCCTCTGGATTTACTGTATAAGTAACGTTAACACCAGGGAATGCGCACTGCTGAATCTCATCGAATACACCGTGAACACCTGGCTCGAAGATGTCGTAGAGACAAATATTAGGAGTAAGACCGAGCATCAAAGCGCTCTGAACCATGTTAGAACCAATCATACCGCCTGCACCGACGATAACGAGCTTGTCATTTGTTAAAAATTCCATAACTACAATTTTTTATTTAAGTGTTTATAAATTTCTTGTTAGGGTAGACGGCACCTGGTCGCAGCCCTTGCTTTTTGGGATTGCTATCGGTTAAAAAGACCGTAAATCTCGCACTTTTAGCTTTCCGACCGCAAAATTAATAAAAAGTAATGTAAATCGTGCATTATTTTACGCTTAAATTTGTGATTAATTCTTAAAATTAGTATCTTTGTAATCTCTAATTAGCAAAATGCCGTTATTTCCTCTGCTCTGGAGGCGGTAAATGGCATGAAAATCGAATATGTTATTATCAATACTTGGCAATTATGAATGAAATCAATCTAAGATTAGCTAGCTTGAGGGAAGTGATGAAGCGTGAGCATCTGGCTGCCTTTATCTTCCCTAGTACGGATGCTCATCAGAGTGAGTATGTGGCAGACCATTGGCTCGGCAGAGCTTGGATCTCCGGATTCAACGGATCGGCTGGAACCGCTGTAGTAACCATGAACTCTGCTGCATTGTGGACAGACTCCCGCTACTTCCTTGCGGCAGAAGAACAGTTGAGTGGAACAGAATTCCAGTTAATGAAGCTCAAGATTCCTGGAACTCCTACTGTTGCTGAATGGCTGGGAAAGGAATTGGCAGATGTTGCATCTCCAGAGGTCGGACTGGATGGTATGGTCAACTCATACGCAATGACCTCGGCACTTATCTCTGATTTGCGTAAGGAGGGTGGTATTACCTTGCGCACTAATTTTGATCCATTGAAGGAGATATGGAAAAATCGTCCTGCCATTCCGGAAAACCCAGTGGAGATTCAGCCTTTGGAATTTGCCGGTGAGACAGCCGTTTCTAAGATTGCTCGAATCAGAAAGGCTTTGCGAGGTGTTCATGCTGATGGTATGCTGGTGTCTGCACTCGATGATATTGCCTGGACTTTGAACTTGCGTGGTACGGATGTGCATTGCAATCCGGTATTCGTTAGTTATCTCCTGATTGCATCTGATAAGGTGTCGCTTTTTGTAGATGAAGCTAAGCTTACAGGTGAGATTCGTGCTTATCTTCAGGAAGCTGGTATCTCTGTATATAATTATAATAAGGTGGAAGAGGGATTGAAGCAGTATGCAGAATATAATATTCTCCTGGATGGCAATGAAACCAGTTATCATCTTTGGAAAACCGTGAAATGCCAGGAGATCATTTCCCAGAACTCTCCAATCCCAGCTATGAAGGCTGTGAAGAGTGAAGCAGAAATTGCTGGCTATCGCCGGGCGATGGTACGTGATGGTGTGGCAATGGTCAAGTTCCTGAAATGGCTGCTCCCTGCTGTGGAAGCTGGAGGTGAGACCGAGATTTCCATCGATAAGAAGTTGACAGCATTGCGTGCTGAGCAGGATTTGTTCCGCGACATCTCGTTTGATACAATAGCAGGTTATCAGGAGCATGGAGCTATCGTGCATTACGAGGCATCTCCGGAGACCGATATTCCGCTCAAGCCTGAAGGACTCCTTCTGCTGGATTCCGGAGCCCAGTATCAGGATGCAACTACAGACATCACCCGTACCATCGCTCTTGGTCCAGTAACAGATGAGATGAAGCATATCTACACCTTGGTGCTCAAGGGACACATCCAGCTGGAGCTGGCAAAGTTCCCGGATGGAGCTTCTGGTACTCAGTTGGATGCGCTTGCCAGAGAATGTATGTGGAGAGAAGGCCTGAACTTCCTGCATGGTACCGGACATGGTGTAGGTTCTTATCTGAATGTGCATGAGGGTCCTCATCAGGTTCGTATGGAATATATGCCGGCACCTCTCCGTGCAGGAATGACGCTGACAGATGAGCCAGGACTCTATCTTGCTGGAAAGTTCGGCGTGAGAATCGAGAATACCATACTGATTCAAGATTATAAGGAGACAGAATTCGGTAAGTTCCTGCAGATAGAATCGCTTACCCTCTGTCCGATTGACACCACTCCGATAGATGTAGAGATGCTCTTGCCGGAAGAGATAGCTTGGCTTAATGATTATCATGCTGAAGTGTATGCAAAATTGGCTCCTTATCTCGATGAAGAAGAGAAAATATGGCTGAAAAATGCCACAAAAGCCATAAAATAAAGGTTTTAGAGCAAAAAAATGCCTAAAATCTTGGTTTTCTGAAAAATAAGATGTAATTTTGCACCCGCAATTTGTGGCATTACGCCCATTTCGCTAGAAATAACATAAGTTTAACATAATAAATTAAAAAGCAAAAAAATGATTATTGTACCAGTTAAGGACGGTGAGAACATCGAGAGAGCTCTCAAGAAGTTTAAGAGAAAGTTTGAAAAGACAGGTGTTGTTAAGGAGTTGCGTGCTCGTCAGCAGTACGACAAGCCATCTGTTTTGAAGCGTCTCAAGATGGAACACGCCATCTACGTACAGCAGTTGCGCGCTAACGAGGAATAATATTATCCTCGGTAGAGGATGAAAATGCTCTCTTATTGGAAGCAAAAGTCCAAGAAGAGAGCATTAAAAGTAAAAAATCCTCAAAATATTTGGTGGTTTCGAAATATTTTCGTAATTTCGTTGCCGAATAACAAAAACTACAACTGTTATGTTGAATATAGACAAGTTCTTGGAATACTTATGCAGTGAGCTGAACAGGTCGCCGCGGACAGTAGAAAGCTATCGGGATGATCTGATACACTTCGAGAAGTTTGCTAAAGGCTTGTCTGATTCGTTCTCTTGGGAGACCGTCGATTCTGATATGGTTCGGAATTGGATGGAAAGCATGATGGATAAGGGAAACTCAGCTGCAACGGTCGAACGTCGGCTCAGTGCTCTGAAAACCTTCTACCGGTTTGCTTTGACAAGACATTATGTTGAGTCTGATCCCGTATATAGCATCAAGGGGCCTAAAAAAGAGAAACCTCTTCCACAATTCGTTAAGGAAAGTGAGATGGATGAACTCCTGGATAGGCAGGTGTGGGGCGATGATTATAATAATGTACGTGCGCGTACCATAATTATAACGTTCTATGAAACCGGGATGCGACTGTCGGAACTCGTGAATCTGGATGACTGTGATGTCAGCTTCGTGAATTCGGAGATCAAGATAACGGGTAAGGGAAACAAACAGAGAATAGTGCCATTCGGTGACGAGCTTAAAAATACGCTCCGCGAATATCTTAAGTTGAGGGATGCAAGCGTTGAAGCTTCTTCTCCGGCATTCTTCCTTTCTGATAAAGGTGAAAGGATGCAGCCTGCAAAGGTCAGGGATATCGTGAGAACGAACCTCGCAAGGGTTTGCTCGTTGAAGAAAAAAAGTCCTCATGTGTTGAGACATTCATTTGCTACGGCAATGCTGAATCATCACGTAGGAATTGAAAGTTTGAAAAAGCTGCTTGGACATGCGAATCTCTCGACAACCGAGATTTATACGCATACTACGTTCGAGCAATTAAAACGAGTTTATAATATTGCCCATCCTAGGGCGTAACCTTTTTAAAATTGGAGGTCACTATGGAAATTAAGATTCAGTCGATTCATTTCGACGCTACCGAGAAGTTACAGGCGTTTATCGAAAAGAAAGTCGCCAAGTTGGAGAAAACTTATGAAGATATACAGAAAGTAGAGGTGCAATTAAAGGTCGTTAAGCCTGCTACCGCTCTTAATAAGGAAGTTCACCTTGAAGTTGCTGTCCCTGGAACGACATTGTTCGTTGAGAAGACATGCGATACTTTTGAGGAAGGAATTGACCAAGCAGTGGACTCAATGAAGGTTCAATTGACCAAATTTAAAGAAAAAACAAGAAATCGATAAAAAATATTCCGAAAAATTTGGTGGAATGAAAAAATAGTTGTATCTTTGCAGCCGTTTTCCGATAGGTCGAAAACTTAGTCGCATTGCGGCTGTAAAGATTGCCTCTTTAGCTCAGTTGGCCAGAGCACGTGATTTGTAATCTCGGGGTCGTTGGTTCGAATCCGACAAGAGGCTCAGAAAAAGAAAGACTATGGGTAGTTACCAGAGTGGCCAAATGGGGCAGACTGTAAATCTGCTGGCTATGCCTTCGGTGGTTCGAATCCATCACTACCCACTTTCTTTGATAAGCGGAAATAGCTCAGTTGATAGAGCACTAGCCTTCCAAGCTGGGGGTCGCGGGTTTGAGCCCCGTTTTCCGCTCAATGTTGAAATGCTGTAATAGCTCAGTGGTAGAGCACTTCCTTGGTAAGGAAGAGGTCCTGAGTTCAACTCTCAGTTACAGCTCTACTTCAAGCGGAAGTGAGAAGTAGAAAACGTGGAGACAATATATTAATTAATTGATTATTCATTTATATAAATAAAAAGAAAAAGCTATGGCTAAAGAAGAATTCGTGCGTACCAAACCGCATGTAAACATTGGTACAATTGGTCATGTTGACCATGGTAAGACTACTCTTACTGCAGCTATCTCTAAGGTATTGAATGAGAAGCTCGGTACATCTGAGGCAGTTAAGTCATTCGATCAGATTGATAATGCTCCTGAGGAGAAAGAGCGTGGTATCACTATCAACTCTGCTCACATCGAGTATGAGACAGCAAAGCGTCACTATGCACACGTTGACTGTCCTGGACACGCTGACTATGTAAAGAACATGGTTACTGGTGCTGCTCAGATGGATGGTGCTATCTTGGTTTGTGCTGCAACTGATGGTCCTATGCCACAGACACGTGAGCACGTACTTCTTGCACGTCAGGTAAACGTTCCTCGCTTGGTTGTTTTCTTGAACAAGTGTGATATGGTTGACGATGAGGAGATGCTTGAGCTCGTTGAGATGGAGCTTCATGAGATCCTCGAGCAGTACGGTTATGAGGAGGATACTCCAATCGTACGCGGTTCTGCTCTCGGTGCTTTGAACGGCGTTGAGAAGTGGGTTAAGTCTGTAGAGAATTTGATGGACGTTGTTGACGAGTGGATTCAGGAGCCTGAGCGTGAGGTTGACAAGCCATTCTTGATGCCTATCGAGGATGTATTCTCAATCACAGGTCGTGGTACTGTTGCTACTGGTCGTATCGAGACTGGTCGTTGCAAGGTAGGTGACGAGGTTCAGTTGCTCGGTCTTGGTGAGGATAAGAAGTCTGTCATCACTGGTGTTGAGATGTTCCGTAAGGTTCTCGCTGAGGGTGAGGCAGGTGATAACGTAGGTTTGCTTCTCCGTGGTATTGATAAGGCAGAGGTTAAGCGTGGTATGGTAGTTGTACACCCAGGTGCTATTACTCCTCACGATCACTTCAAGGCTTCTATCTATGTATTGAAGAAGGAAGAGGGTGGCCGTCATACTCCATTCGGTAACAAGTATCGTCCTCAGTTCTATCTCCGTACTATGGACTGTACAGGTGAGATCAAGCTTCCAGAGGGAGTTGAGATGGTAATGCCTGGTGATAACGTAGAGATTGAGGTAGAGTTGATCTACAAGGTTGCTTTGAACGAGGGTCTCCGTTTCGCTATCCGTGAGGGTGGTCGTACAGTAGGTTCTGGTCAGATTACAGCACTTCTCGACGATGTTAAGTAATTTTAGAATTATCTAGATTTACTATATATGACTTCCGCTTCTGCGGAGGCGGGAGTCAACTTACGGGTTTAGCTCAGTTGGTAGAGCACTGGTCTCCAAAACCAGGTGTCGAGGGTTCGAGCCCTTCAACCCGTGCTAAATAGAAGATAATATGAATAAAATAGTAAGTTATTGCAAGGCATGTTACGATGAACTTGCGCATAAGACTACTTGGCCATCACGTGCCGAACTAACTCATAGTGCAATGGTTGTATTATCTGCTTCCCTAGTCATTGCATTGGTGGTGTTCGCGATGGATTCTGTATTCAAAGCCTTTATGGGTGTAGTTTATCCAGGTTAATTTTTAGAGGAAATGGCAGACACAGGAAATAAATGGTATGTGCTGAAGGCCGTAAGCGGCAAGGAAGCTAAGGTGAAGGAATACATCGAAGCTGAGATGAAGCACAATGATTTACTTGAAGCAAATGTTTCTCAGGTGTTAATACCACTCGAGAAGCATGCATCTGTACGTAACGGTAAGAGAGTCGTTAAAGAAAAGGTTTCTCTTCCTGGTTATGTTTTTGTAGAAGCTAGACTGAAGGGCGATGTTGCGCATACTCTGCGTTTCATGCCTAATGTTTTAGGTTTCCTTGGTGGTTTGGATGAACCAACTCCTGTACCACAGCGCGATATCAATCGTATGCTCGGTACTGTAGAAGAGACTGAGTTTGAGGAGAATCTCGATTGTCCTTACTTGGTTAATGATACTGTTAAGGTAATGGAAGGTCCATTTAGTGGCTTTAGCGGCGTTATTGAAGAGGTTAACTTGGAGAAGCGCAAGCTGAAAGTTACGGTTAAGATCTTTGGACGTAAAACTCCATTGGAATTAGGTTTTATGCAAGTAGAAAAGGAATAAGGCTCTGTTACGAGAACTTGATGTCCTTTTATAAGTTTCAATTTTAAATATTAACAAAAAAATGGCTAAAGAAGTTGCTGGATTAATCAAATTACAGATTAAAGGTGGCGCTGCAAATCCTTCACCTCCAGTAGGACCTGCATTGGGTTCTAAAGGTATTAATATCATGGGATTCTGCAAGGAGTTCAACGCCCGTACCCAGGACAAGGCAGGTAAGGTATTGCCAGTTGTTATTACATATTACACTGACAAGTCGTTCGATTTCGTAATCAAGACTCCTCCTGCTGCAGTACAGTTGAAAGAGGCTGCTAAGATCAAGAGTGGTTCTGCTCAGCCTAATCGTCAGAAGGTTGCTTCTCTTACTTGGGATCAGGTAAAGGTAATCGCTGAGGATAAGATGAAGGACTTGAACTGCTTCACTGTAGAGTCAGCTATGAAGCTCATCGCTGGTACTGCAAGAAGTATGGGTATTACTGTAAAGGGAGACTTCCCTGGTAAATAATTTAAAACTTCAATTAGAAAAATGAGTAAACTGACAAAAAATCAAAAATCAGTAGCTGATAAGGTTGAAGCAGGGAAGATGTACACTTTGAAAGAGGCTGCAGAGTTGGTAAAGGAGATTACTACTACCAAGTTTGACGCATCTCTCGATGTCGATGTACGTTTAGGTGTTGACCCACGTAAGGCTAACCAGATGGTTCGTGGCGTTGTTTCATTGCCAAACGGTACCGGTAAGGTTACCCGTGTGCTCGCACTCTGTACTCCTGATCAGGAAGCTGCTGCTAAGGAAGCAGGCGCTGACTACGTAGGTCTCGACGAGTATGTTGAGAAGATTAAGGGTGGTTGGACAGATATTGATGTCATCATCACAATGCCATCTTGCATGGGTAAGATTGGTCCTTTGGGTCGTGTTCTCGGTCCTCGTGGATTGATGCCAAACCCTAAGAGTGGTACTGTAACTATGGATGTTGCTAAGGCAGTTAAGGAAGTTAAACAAGGTAAGATTGACTTCAAGGTTGATAAGGCTGGTATTATCCACACATCAATCGGTAAGGTCAGCATGACACCTGAGCAGATCTACGGAAATGCTAAGGAGTTCATCAATACAGTTATCAAGTTGAAGCCTGCTGCTGCTAAAGGTACATATATCAAGAGTATCTTTATTTCAAGCACTATGAGTAAGGGTATCAAGATTGATCCTAAATCAGTTGAATAACTCTAAAAGTTTTGTAAAATGAAGAAAGAAGTTAAAGATACTATCATCACCGAACTTGGACAGAAGATTCAGGAATTCCCTCACTTCTATCTTGTAGATGTTACAGGATTGGACGCTGAGAAGACTAGCAATCTCCGTCGCAAGTGCTTTAAGAGTGAGATTAAGATGGTTGTTGTTAAGAACACCTTGCTCCACAAGGCATTCGAGGCTTCAGACATCGATTTCTCTGAGCTTTATGGCAGCTTGAAGGGTACTACTGCAGTATTGTTCACAAATACAGCTAACGTACCAGCTAAGTTGTTGAAGGAATACGAGAAGGAAGGCGTTCCATCATTGAAGGCCGCATACGCTGAGGAAAGCTTCTATGTAGGCGCTGACAAGCTCGCTGAACTCGCATCTCTCAAGAGCAAGAACGAGGTTATCGCAGAGATTGTTGCTTTGCTCCAGTCTCCAGCAAAGAACGTTCTTTCTGCTCTTCAGTCAGGAGGCAACACTATTCACGGTGTGCTTAAGACTTTGGGTGAGCGTCCTGAGTAAATACAACATTTCATATATTAATAGTATAAACAAATAAAATTTTTAGAATAAAATGGCAGATATCAAAGCTATTGCAGAAGAGTTAGTAAATCTTACTGTTAAGGAAGTTAATGAGTTGGCAACAGTCCTCAAGGACGAGTATGGCATCGAGCCTGCTGCTGCAGCTGTAGCTGTAGCTGCTGGTCCTGCTGCTGGTGGTGCAGCTGCAGCTGAGGAGAAGTCTTCTTTCGACGTAGTCCTCGCTGAGGTTGGTGGCGCTAAGCTCCAGGTTGTTAAGGCAGTTAAGGAGGCTTGTGGTCTCGGTTTGAAAGAGGCTAAGGATCTCGTAGACGGTGCTCCTTCTACTATCAAGGAGGGTGTATCTAAGGACGAGGCTGAGAACCTTAAGAAGGCTATCGAAGAGGCTGGTGCTAAGGTAGAGCTCAAGTAATTAGATTAATTACATCTCTTACATAATGGTTAGGATTCTCCTAGTAGGCGAGTCCTAACCTTTTTGTGTCTTTTATTATCATGTTAATAAAACCCCCATTTAATAACTTCTAATGGCTACAAAAATTGTTGATAACAGAGTAAATTTTGCCAGCGTGCATAATCCGTATCCATATCCGGATTTTCTCGATGTGCAGTTAAAGTCTTTTAAGGACTTCTTACAGTTGGATACTCCGCCTGAGGAACGCAAGAATGACGGTTTGTATAAGGTGTTCTCTGAGAATTTCCCTATCACCGATACTCGTAATAATTTCGTTCTTGAGTTCTTGGATTACTATATTGACCCTCCTCGCTACACCATCGATGAGTGCTTGGAGCGTGGTCTTACATATAGCGTACCTTTGAAGGCTAAGATGAAACTGTATTGTACTGATCCTGATCATGAGGACTTCGGTACTTTTATCCAGGATGTATTCTTGGGTACAATCCCTTACATGACTGATAATGGTACATTCGTCATCAACGGTGCTGAGCGCGTTGTTGTTTCTCAGTTGCACCGTTCACCTGGTGTGTTCTTCGGACAGGGTGTTCATGCCAATGGTACTGTGCTTTATTCTGCACGTATCATCCCATTCAAGGGTAGCTGGATTGAGTTTGCTACTGACATCAACAATGTGATGTATGCTTACATTGACCGTAAGAAGAAGTTGCCTGTTACTACCTTGCTCCGTGCCATTGGTTATGAGCAGGATAAGGATATTCTCCAGATCTTCGATCTCGCTGAAGAGGTGAAGGTGAACAAGAAGAATATGAAGGCTGCTATCGGTCGCAAGTTGGCTGCTCGTGTCTTGAAGAGCTGGAATGAGGACTTCGTAGATGAGGATACAGGTGAAGTTGTATCTATCGAGCGTAACGAGGTGATCATGGAGCGTGAGACAGAGCTTACTGCCGACAACATTGAGGAGATTGTAGAGAGTGGTGCTGCTTCTGTGCTGTTGCATAAGGATGTAGATGCTGCCAGCAAGTACACAATCATCTTCAATACTTTGGCCAAGGACCCAAGTAACTCTGAGAAGGAGGCTGTGAACTACATCTATCGTCAGTTGCGTAATGCAGATCCTGCTGATGATGCAAGTGCACGTGAAGTTTTCCAGAACTTGTTCTTCTCTGACAAGCGTTATGACTTGGGTGAGGTTGGTCGTTACCGTATTAATAAGAAATTAGGTCTCGATACCGATGTTGATGTCCGCGTTTTGACTAAGGATGACATCATCGAGATTATCAAATATTTGATTCAGCTCATCAACTCAAGTGCTACTGTCGATGATATCGACCACTTGTCTAACCGTCGTGTTCGTACCGTAGGCGAGCAGCTGGCTAACCAGTTCTCTATCGGTTTGGCACGTATGAGCCGCACTATCCGTGAGCGTATGAATGTACGCGACAATGAGGTGTTCACTCCAACAGATTTGATCAATGCCAAGACCATCTCTAGCGTTATCAACTCATTCTTTGGTACCAACCCATTGTCACAGTTCATGGACCAGACCAACCCATTGGCTGAGGTAACTCACAAGCGTCGTCTTTCTGCCCTTGGTCCTGGTGGTTTGTCTCGTGAGCGTGCTGGTTTCGAGGTTCGAGACGTACACTATACCCACTATGGTCGTCTTTGTCCTATTGAGAGTCCTGAAGGTCCAAACATCGGTTTGATTTCTTCACTCTGTATGTATGCCAAGATCAATGACCTCGGCTTCATCGTAACTCCTTACCGTAAGGTGAACGATAGCAAGGTAGATATGAACAACGAGGATGTTGTTTACTTGACAGCTGAGGATGAGGAGGCTAAGATCATCGGTCAGGGTAATGCTCCTTTGACAGAAGATGGTGCATTTATCCGCGACGTGGTTAAGTGCCGTCAGGATGCAGATTATCCTGTTGTTCCTCCTTCAGAGGTTGACTATGTGGATGTTTCTCCACAGCAGATTGCATCTGTTTCAGCAGGTTTGATTCCATTCTTGGAGCATGATGATGGTCACCGTGCATTGATGGGATGTAACATGATGCGCCAGGCAGTTCCATTGCTTCACAATGATGCACCTATCGTAGGTACTGGTCTTGAGAAGCAGGTGTGCGAGGATTCTCGTACTATGATTACTGCAGAGGGTGAGGGTGTTATCGAGTATGTAGATGCTACAACCATCCGTATCCTCTACGATCGTACAGAGGATGATGAGTTCGTAAGCTTCGAGCCTGCCTTGAAGGAGTACCGCATTCCTAAGTTCCGCCGTACCAACCAGAATATGACCATTGACTTGCGTCCTATCTGTAACAAGGGTCAGCGTGTTACGAAGGGTGATATCCTGACAGAGGGTTATGCTACAGAGAACGGTGAGTTGGCTTTGGGCCGTAACTTGCTCGTAGCTTACATTCCTTGGAAGGGTTACAACTATGAGGATGCTGTCGTTATCTCAGAGCGTATGGTTCGCGATGATGTTTTGACATCTGTTCACGTTGATGAGTATTCACTCGATGTACGTGAGACCAAGCGTGGTGTTGAGGAGTTCACTTCTGATATTCCTAATGTCAGCGAGGAAGCTACCAAGGATCTTGATGATAACGGTATTGTTCGCGTTGGTGCTCGTATCGAGCCAGGCGATATCATGATTGGTAAGATTTCACCTAAGGGTGAGAGCGATCCTTCTCCAGAAGAGAAGCTGCTCCGCGCCATCTTCGGTGATAAGGCTGGTGATGTGAAGGATTCTTCATTGAAGGCTAACCCATCATTGAGTGGTGTTGTTATCGACAAGAAGTTGTTCTCTCGTGCCGTTAAGACTCGTGAGTCTAAGAAACAGGATAAGATTATCCTTGCCAAGATTGATGAGGAGTACGAGGCAAAGGGCGATGACTTGAAGGATATCTTGGTTGATAAGTTGCTCACCTTGACTGAGGGCAAGACTTCTCAGGGTGTGAAGGATTACTCTGGTGCTGAGATTATCACCAAGGGTAGCAAGTTCACAACAACAGCTTTGAAGAACCTGGAGTATGATGGCGTACAGTCTAATGGTTGGACAGAGGATGATCATACCAATACATTGATTCAGCGCCTGATCATGAACTATATCCGCAAGTACAAGCAGCTCGATGCTGAGTTGAAGCGTCGCAAGTTTGCTATCACTATCGGTGATGAGCTTCCATCTGGAATTCTCCAGATGGCTAAGGTTTATATCGCTAAGAAGCGTAAGATCCAGGTAGGTGATAAGCTTGCTGGTCGTCACGGTAACAAGGGTATCGTTTCTAAGGTAGTACGCCTTGAGGATATGCCATTCATGGCAGATGGTCGTCCAGTAGATATGGTATTGAACCCATTGGGTGTGCCTTCTCGAATGAACCTTGGTCAGATCTTCGAGTGTATCCTGGGTGCTGCAGGTAAGAAGTTGGGTGTTAAGTTTGCTACTCCTATCTTCGATGGTGCTCATCTTGAGGACCTCTCTGTATGGACAGACAAGGCAGGTCTTCCACGTTTCTGCTCTACTTACCTTTATGATGGTGAGACTGGTGAGCAGTTCGACCAGCCAGCTACCGTAGGTATGACTTACTTCTTGAAGTTGGGTCACATGGTAGAGGATAAGATGCACGCACGTTCTATCGGTCCTTACTCTCTGATTACTCAGCAGCCACTTGGTGGTAAGGCACAGTTTGGTGGTCAGCGATTCGGAGAGATGGAGGTTTGGGCCATCGAGGCATTCGGTGCTAGCCACGTATTGCAGGAGATTCTGACCATCAAGTCAGATGATGTTGTAGGACGTAGCAAGGCATACGAGGCAATCGTGAAGGGTGATCCAATGCCTACACCAGGTATTCCTGAGTCACTCAACGTATTGCTCCACGAACTTCGCGGCCTTGGCTTGAGCATCAAACTTGATTAATTTTGAGAACCCCTAATTAAGATATAGAAACATGGCTTTCAAAAAAGATACAAAGGTAAAGAATAATTTTACGAAGATTACCATCGGTCTCGCTTCACCAGAGGAGATCCTGGAAAATTCGTATGGTGAGGTTACTAAGCCTGAAACCATTAATTATCGAACATATAAGCCGGAGCGTGATGGTCTCTTCTGCGAGCGCATTTTTGGTCCTACCAAGGACTATGAGTGCGCCTGCGGCAAGTACAAGCGTATCCGTTATAAGGGAATCGTCTGCGACCGATGCGGTGTAGAGGTTACAGAGAAGAAGGTTCGTCGTGAGCGTTCTGGTCACATCGAGCTTGTTGTACCAGTGGCTCACATCTGGTACTTCCGTTCTCTCCCTAACAAGATTGGTTACCTTCTCGGTATGCCAACCAAGAAGCTTGATGCTGTTATCTACTACGAGAAGTATGTAGTGATCCAGCCTGGTATTCTCGAGGGTAAGACTGATGCAGACGGCATTGAGCTGAATGGTTCTCATAAGCTCGACCTCTTGTCAGAGGACGAGTACATGGCTATTCTTGATCAGTACGACCCAAATGGTGATAACGAGCGTCTGGAAGATACAGATCCTAATAAGTTCGTTGCCAAGATGGGTGCCGAGGCTATCTATCAGTTGTTGCAGAATGTGGATCTCGACTCTTTGTCATACGAGCTCCGCGATCGTGCTAACAATGACTCTAGCCAGCAGCGCAAGACTGAGGCATTGAAGCGCTTGAACGTAGTAGAGGGCTTCCGTGCCAGCAAGGGAATCAACAAGCCTGAGTGGATGGTGATGAAGATCATTCCTGTTACTCCTCCAGAGCTTCGTCCTTTGGTACCACTGGATGGTGGTCGTTTTGCAACATCAGACTTGAATGATCTCTATCGTCGTGTAATCATCCGTAACAACCGTTTGAAGCGATTGGTTGAGATCAAGGCTCCTGAGGTGATCCTCCGTAACGAGAAGCGTATGTTGCAGGAGGCTGTTGACAGCTTGTTCGACAACTCACGCAAGAGCTCTGCTGTAAAGAGCGAGAGCAATCGTCCGTTGAAGTCTCTCTCAGATTCTTTGAAGGGTAAGCAGGGACGTTTCCGTCAGAACTTGTTGGGTAAGCGTGTTGACTACTCTGCTCGTTCGGTAATCGTTGTAGGTCCTGAGTTGAAGATGGGCGAGTGCGGTCTTCCTAAGTTGATGGCTGCAGAGCTTTACAAACCATTCATCATCCGTAAGTTGATTGAGCGTGGTATCGTAAAGACTGTCAAGAGTGCCAAGAAGATTGTTGACCGTCGTGAGCCGGTTATCTGGGATATCCTGGAGAATGTAATGAAGGGTCATCCGGTTATGTTGAACCGTGCCCCTACACTTCACCGTCTCGGTATTCAGGCATTCCAGCCTAAGATGATCGAGGGTAAGGCTATCCAGTTGCACCCATTGGCATGTACAGCGTTCAATGCCGACTTCGATGGTGACCAGATGGCTGTTCACCTTCCATTGAGCAACGAGGCTATCTTGGAGACTCAGATCCTGATGCTCCAGAGCCACAATATTTTGAACCCTGCTAATGGTGCGCCTATCACCGTTCCTTCTCAGGATATGGTGCTTGGTCTCTACTATATTACAAAGATTCGTCCAGGTGCTAAGGGCGAGGGCTTGACATTCTATGGTCCTGAGGAGGCTTTGATCGCTCGTAATGAGGGTCGTTGTGATCTCCATGCTTTGGTTAAGGTAATCGTTGACGACTTGGTTGATGGTAAAATCCAGAAGCGTATGATTGAGACCTCTGTAGGTCGTGTTATCGTGAATGGTATCATCCCAGATGAGGTAGGCTTCTTCAACGACGTTATCTCTAAGAAGACACTCCGCGGCTTGATTTCTAATGTAATCAAGGCTGTTGGTATGGCAGAGGCTTGTGCCTTCCTCGATGGTATCAAGAACCTGGGTTATCGTATGGCATACGTTGCTGGTTTGTCATTCAACCTTGGTGATATCATCATCCCACCTGAGAAGGAGGAGATTGTTGAGCGTGGTCGCAAGGAGGTTGAGGAAATCACCAACAACTATAATATGGGTTTCATCACCAACAAGGAGCGTTACAACCAGGTAATCGATGCGTGGACTCACGTAAATACCGATTTGGGTAATATTCTGATGAAGGAGATGACCGAGGCAGATCAGGGATTCAACGCCGTTTACATGATGCTTGACTCTGGAGCCCGTGGTTCTAAGGATCAGATTAAGCAGTTGTCTGGTATGCGTGGTTTGATGGCTAAGCCTCAGAAGGCTGGTGCAGAAGGTGCGCAGATTATTGAGAACCCTATCCTTTCTAACTTTAAGGAGGGTATGTCTGTGTTGGAGTACTTTATCGCTTCTCACGGTGCTCGTAAGGGTCTTGCTGATACCGCGATGAAGACTGCCGATGCTGGTTACTTGACTCGTCGTCTTGTTGACGTATCTCATGATGTCATCATTACTCAGGAGGATTGCGGTACCTTGCGTGGCTTGGTTTGCACCGCTTTGAAGAATGGTGATGAGATTATCTCTTCTCTCTATGAGCGTATCTTGGGTCGTGTATCTGTACACGATATCATCCACCCTACAACAGGTGAGTTGATCGTTAAGTCTGGTGAGGAAATCACAGAGGCTAAGGCTAAGATCATCGATGAGTCTCCAATCGAGAGCGTTGAGATCCGTTCAGTACTCACTTGTGAGAGCAAGAAGGGTGTCTGCATGAAGTGTTACGGACGTAACTTGGCTACAGCTCGTATGGTTCAGCTCGGTGAAGCTGTGGGTGTCATCGCTGCACAGGCTATCGGTGAGCCTGGTACTCAGCTTACTCTCCGTACCTTCCACGCCGGTGGTATTGCGTCTAACGCTGCTGCCAATGCTAAGATTGCTGCGAAGAACAAGTCTCGCATCGAGTTTGATGAGTTGAGCACAGTTCCATTCGTAGAGGAAGATGAGGAAGGCAACGATATCAAGTGCGAGAAGGTAGTAAGCCACTTGGCTGAAATCCGTTTCGTAGATCCAAATACGAACATCGTTCTTGCTACATTGAATGTACCTTACGGTTCTTCTTTGTATCACAAGGAGGGTGAGGTTGTTGAGAAGGATACTGTGATTGCCCGTTGGGACCCATTCAACGCCGTTATCGTCAGCCAGTACGCTGGTACCTTGAAGTTCAACGACGTTCAGAAGGATCAGACCTACCGTGCCGAGGTCGATGAGACTACAGGTTTGGAGGAGAAGATCATCACCGATTCTAAGAATAAGGCGATGGTTCCTTCTTGTGATGTTATTGATGCAAACGGTGAGATTGTAGGTACATATAACTTCCCTGTAGGTGGTCACCTCGTTGTAGAGGATGGTCAGACTATTAAGACTGGTGAGGTCTTGGTTAAGATTCCTCGTGCCGTAGGTGGTGCTGGTGATATCACCGGTGGTCTTCCACGTGTAACCGAGCTTCTCGAGGCTCGTAACCCATCTAACCCAGCTGTCGTATCTGAAATCGATGGTGAGGTAACTATGGGTAAGGTAAAGCGTGGTAATCGTGAGATCATCGTAACCTCTAAGACTGGCGACCAGAAGAAGTATCTCGTATCACTCTCTAAGCAGATCCTGGTACAGGAGCATGATGCCGTACGTGCTGGTACTCCTCTTTCTGATGGTAGTGTAACTCCAGGCGATATCCTCGCTATTATGGGTCCTACCGCTGTTCAGGAGTACATCGTTAACCAGATCCAGGACGTTTACCGTCTCCAGGGTGTGGCTATCAACGATAAGCACTTCGAGGTGGTTGTTCGTCAGATGATGCGTAAGGTTCGTATCGATGATCCAGGTGATACTACATTCTTGGAGCAGGAGTTGGTTGATAAGCTCGACTTCGCTGAGGAGAATGACCGTATCTGGGGTAAGAAGGTTGTTACCAATGCTGGTGACAGCACTGAGCTCAAGCCTGGTCAGATCATCACAGCCCGTAAGTTGCGTGATGAGAACTCTGCATTGAAGCGTCGCGATATGAAGCTTGTTCAGGTTCGTGATGCCGTAGCTGCAACATCTACTCAGATTCTCCAGGGTATTACCCGTGCCGCTCTTGGTACTAAGAGCTTCATGAGTGCCGCTTCCTTCCAGGAGACCACTAAGGTCTTGAACGAGGCTGCTATTCGTGGTAAGGTAGATTACCTTGAGGGAATGAAGGAGAATGTTATCTGCGGTCACTTGATTCCAGCAGGTACCGGTCTCCGCCAGTGGGAGAAGCTTGTTGTTGGTTCTAAGGAAGAGTACGAGCGCATGCAGGCTAACAGAAAGAATGTACTCGACTATGCAGATTCTCCAATCGTGGACTAATCTGTAAGGTAGAGTAACATATATATAATAAGGTATAAGAGCCATAGGTGAGTCATCATCTATGGCTCTTTTCTTGATATTGCCTGCCTGTTGATGATATCAAATCAACTTTTTAATATTTTTTCTTCTTTTGGGGTTGGGAATTTGATACCTTGATGTGTTCTTGGGATAAACAATACAGATAAAAATAGAAATGGAAAAGATAGAACAACTTTTTCGCCAGCATTATTCAAAGATGTTTCTCGTTTCGAGGATGATTCTAGGGGATGAAGAGACCGCAAGGGATGTGGTGAGCGATATTTTTGCAGATATGCTTAGTGGAAAGCTGCGGATTCCTCCCAATAGTACGGAAGGTTACTTTGTCGTTCTTACTCGAAACCGATGTTTGAATTCTCTCAGAAAGATGACCCTTCATGAAAAGGTCAAGGCTGGTCTTAAGGTGGATCATGCGGTAGATATCGTGCATGATGAAAACCGAATCATTCGCGAGATAGACCATGAGATGAGCAAGGCTGATCAGATGCTTCGTTTTATAGACCGGGAATTGACGCTCCAAACACGTCGGGTAGTCAATATGCATTATTGCCAAAAGCTCACTTATCGTGATATCTCTGAAGAGTTAGGCATCAGTGAGGCTGCCGTCTATAAGCATCTTGCTCAAGGCATCAAACGAATAAAAGAACATTTTAATCCCAAGAACAATGGATAAGTTAACACAGGTAATCGACATGATTGAGCACCCAGAGCATTATTCTGAGTCTCAGATTAAGGAAATTCTTCAAGATGAGGAATCTCGCCAGACCTATCTCACAATGATGGAGATGCGTATGGCTTTTGATAAGGAAGCGACGGAGAAAGATTTGGATGTAGACAAGGAATGGCAATTGTTTGCAGAACAGCATCCGGTAGTGAAGTCCCGTTTTGATTGGCACAAACTCGCAGCTTCCTTTATTGGTGTATGTTTGCTGTCTGGTATCGCCTTTGCTGCCATTCATACATTCAGTTCGCATCGTCAGGTAGAAGAAACATCGGCAGGGGATACGTCTCAAGTAAAAATAGCATCCTGTCCAAATACAGCTGTTGTCAGTGATAAAGCTACGTCAACTGATATCAAGAAGGAAATTGTGCATAAGACTTTCGACAATGTTTCCTTAGAAACGATGCTCGGAGAAATGGCAGAGTATTATGGAGTGAAGATTGTGTTCCAGAACCAGGAAGCCAAGCAGCTTCGTTTCTATTATGAATGGAACAGCGAGAACTGTCTGCAGAGTGTAGTGGATGAATTGAATCATTCACAACAGATAATTCTCTCTTTGGACAATGAGCAACTTGTTGTAGAATAATCCTGTCGCTGACAGGTCTGTTTGCAAGTTGGCTTATTTGTAATATGTATCAAATCAATATAAAAAATATGAAGAAATATATGTTCGCTTTCCTGATGTGTCTGTTGGTACAGGCATCGTTTGGACAGCGCATCTCTCGAAGTTATAACAACCGTTCCATGTCTGAAGTTCTGAAGGATTTAGACAAGGCTACCCGTCGATATAAAATCAGTTTTATCTATAACAATACTCTGTTAATTCTTATGTAATCGATTGAAAATGAGAGAGTTAATTA
>OGJW01000049.1_pt1 | contig 61239 bp, 40 predicted proteins | sample 1572361 | NCBI WGS metagenome assembly OGJW01 (sample SAMEA2582078, study PRJEB24529) | metagenome | biome: Human gut stool | place: China | collected 2011 | reverse complement strand
CTGGGATACCCGGGCTGCCATAGGAACTGCAGACACACCTGCGGAACCGATCAGAGGATTGATCTTGCCACCGGACATTACGCACATCAGTTTACCGAACAGAACACCTGCAGCGGTACCGAACATGAAGGCGATCAGACCCAGAGCTACAATCTTCAGTGTATCAGCATTCAGGAATGCTTCTGCACTGGTGGTAGCACCTACGGAAGTACCTAACAGAATAACTACGATGTACATCAGAGCATTGGATGCTGTCTCAGTCAGCTGACGAACAACGCCAGACTCACGGAACAGGTTACCTAACATCAGCATACCTACCAGAGGAGCTGTGGTGGGAAGGATCAGACATACAACGATGGTAACAACGATGGGGAACAGGATCTTCTCCAGCTTGGATACCGGACGAAGCTGACCCATCTTGATCTTTCTCTCCTTCTCAGTGGTGAGAAGCTTCATAATAGGGGGCTGGATAATGGGAACCAGTGACATATAGGAATATGCTGCCACCGCGATAGGTCCCAGGATTGCCGTCTGTCCCAGCTTACCAGCAAGGAAGATGGAGGTAGGACCGTCAGCACCACCGATGATGGAGATGGCTGCAGCTGCCTTGTCGTTGAATCCCAGCCAGATCGCACCGAAGTATGCTGCGAAAATACCGAACTGCGCAGCTGCTCCCAAAAGAAAGCTCTTAGGATTTGCGATCAGAGGACCGAAGTCTGTCATGGCACCTACGCCCATGAAGATCAGGGACGGCAGGATTGCCAGTTCATCCAGCTTGTAGAAATAATACAGTAAGCCGCCGGCACCGTTTGCTGCATCTTCAGGGTGCAGCATGATATCGGGGTAAATATTTACCAACAGCATACCGAACGCTATCGGGAGTAAGAGCAACGGCTCAAACTCATGACGGATAGCTAAATAAAGGAAAAAGCATGCAACCAGAATCATGACATAGTTTCCCCAGGTCAGGTTAAAAAACGCTGTCTGATGAATCAGGTTGTTAAGCGTACTAGCTATATATTCCATTTGATGACCTCCTGTTGTTTATAGAGCTGATAAAAAATTAGTTCAGAGTTGCCAGAACTGCACCAGCCTCAACAGTATCACCAACTGCAACGTCAATGCTTGCAACAGTACCGTCTTCGGGAGCTACAACAGGGATTTCCATCTTCATAGCTTCCAGAATGATGACTGCGTCACCCTTCTTAACAGCCTGTCCAACATTTGCCTCTACCTTGAAGATCTTACCGGCTGCACCGGCCTCAACCTTAATGCTGCCTGCTGCGCCGCCTGCCTTGGGAGCCGCTGCAGGAGCCTTGGGTGCTGCCTTGGGTGCTGCGGGAGCCTTTGCTGCTACGGGTGCTCCGGTAGATGCGCCCTCTTCTACTACTACATCATATACGTTGCCATTTACGGTAATGGTATAATTTTTCATTTTAATATCCTCCTACGATTTTAGATTATCTAACTTTGCGGATAGAACGAACTACAAATCCGTCAGTGTTTGCCGCGCCTTCGCTTGCTGCGATCGCAGCTGCGATTACGGCTACCAGCTCAGTGTCATCTGCTTCGGCTTCTTCCTGTGCAGCGATCTGAGTTACTGCATTATCAATACCTGCGTTCTTTGTCTCTTCCTTCTTGCCCTTTTTGCTGAATGCAGCCTGGATCCTGGGAATGAAGTTGAACAGGGAAATGATCAGCGAGATCATGATCAGCATTACGAATACAGTTCCCATACCGATCAGCGTATTCAGTGCAGCCTTGGTCATCAGACCACCCATGGATTCAACGGGATTCAATGCTGCGGACTCCATGCTCAGGAACATATCATTGCTGAAGATCACTTCTGCCTGTGCGTTCTGGTTTGCTCCGGTCACATCTACATGTACAATGATCTGATCATCATCGATGGTAGCATCTGCATCACCGACAGCAGTGATACCGCCGATGGTTTTCTTCGCGGAATTGAAAGACTCGATAGCAGTCTTGTATGCATAACCGTCAACAGTGATACCTACATTTTGCTGTACCATATATGCCACTTCATCAGCGGTATACTCGGAAAAGCTCTCCAGAGTAGCTTCGTCTTCAAAGTTCTCAAGAGAAGGGATCACATACTGGGTAGCGATCTGGATCGCAGTATCCATCTTACGCTGCTCATAATCCGTATAAGTCTCCTCACTGCCGCACGCCGTCAAACCAAAGATGCAGGTAATCATACATACTAAGCTTAAAAATTTCTTCATTTTATAATCACCCTTTCTTATACAGTTCCGTGTTTCTTGGCAGGACGGTCTTCACTTTTGGTGAATAACATCTCAAATGCGCCGATCACATATTTTCTGGTATCAGCTGCATTTACGATCTGGTCCACATATCCTCTCTTGGCTGCACTGGTTACATTCAGAGTCAGAGCCTCGTACTCTGCAGCCTTCTCATTGATCACATCAGCGCCCTGACCATCATACATGATCTTGGCAGCAAGCTTGCCGTCCATAGCACCGATCTGTGCATCCGGCCATGCCATGGTGATGTCAGCACCGATTGCCTTGGAGTTCATTACCACATAAGCGGTTCCTAAAGCCTTGCCGATCACAACGTTTACCTTGGGAACGGTAGCGTTAGCGAATGCGTAGGTCAGCTTTGCAGCAGCCTTGGCGATGGTCTTCTCGGAAGCTAAAGTTGCCTCATAACCCTTGACATTGGTCAGAGTCAGTACGGGGATACCGAAAGCATCACAGAAGTTCACGAACTCTGCAGCCTTCTCGCAGCCGTCTGCGGTCAGCACAGCGTCTAACTTCTCTGCTACTTTGCCTTCCTCATCGCAGATCTCGGAACGGTTAGCTACCGCACCTACGGTAACACCATCGAGACGTAAGAAACCGGTTACCATATTTTTAGCATATCCGGACTTTACTTCGAAGAAATTGTTGTCATCTGCCAAAATGGACAGAGCAACGGAAGTGTCGCCGACACAGCCTGCGATCTCAGGATTCACACGATTCAGATCATCGGTGCAGTCCTCTAAAAAGCTTGCATCATCTTCGTTGTTGGCAGGCAGGAAGCTTACCAACTCTCTTACCTTCTCCAGAATGGTTGCTTCGTCAGCTACCACATCAACGATACCGCTCTCTTCAGCCTGGAACTTAGCGGAAGAAGAATCACACTTGGTGATCACATTGCCGTCCAAAGCGTTGGGAGCATTCACGAACAGCTTGGCATTCTTCTCTTCCATGAAAGTGAAATCCGTCATGGTAGGGAACAGACCTAAGCCGCCGCCACAGGTTCCGAATACAGCGGTGATCTGAGGGATCACACCGGAAGCCATGGTCTGCTTTAAGTAAATCTCACCGAATGCAGCCAGTGCATCGGTTGCCTCCTGCAGTCTTAAGCCTGCAGACTCGATCAGTCCGATCACAGGTGCTCCGGTCTTCATAGCCAGATCGTAGAGGTTTGTAATTTTCTTGGCATGCATCTCACCGATGGTTCCGTTCAGTACGGAAGCATCCTGGCTATATACATATACAAGATTACCATTGATCACTCCATAGCCGGTAATACAACCGTCAGAAGGAGTTTCATTGGGTTTCAGATTGAAATCCGTAGCTCTTGCGGTTACAAGTCCGCCGATTTCAACGAAACTGTTGTCATCGAGTAAAGCTGCTATTCTTTGACTCGCTTTTGAAGTAGTGCTCATATGTTTCAGCCCTCCGTTGATAATATAATAAAATAAAAATAAAAAACTCTATTAATATAGAAGCACAAATGCCCCCATGATTAACAGTCGTTAGTATAACATAAAATCTGCAACTCGCAAAGAACGAATTGCAGATTTTTACAAAAAATATACATTGTTTTTTATTTTGAACAATATTCCCTTCATTTTTTCATAGGGATCTCACCAAAAAGCGCCAAAGGATCTGCCTGCCGCACCATACGAAGTCTATGGCTTCCACATCCTTTGCTGCGGTCAGACGCTCTCTGCGCCATACCCTGCCATCTACCAGATAGCTGATCTCTCCCACGCACTCTCCTGCCTCCACGGGAGCCGTAAGGTACGGTTCCTTACGATAGAGGATCTCCACATTCTCGTCAGGACCCATTAAGAGTCCCTCCACTCCTTCCGTCTCCGGATCCGGTTCCACAGGCAGCAGTACCTCCTCTGTCAGTGCATCATTCTGTGCCCGCAGCACCGGAATCGGCATAAGCAGCTGTTCTCTGCCCGAAAACGTTTCTTCTTCAAAGCTTCGATATGTAAAGTTCTCCAATCCATAGGTAAACAATTCCCTGCTGTCGCTCCATTTATAGGTCTTGTGATTCGGCCATCCGCAGGCAAGCAGCGCCACGATCAGACATTTTCCGTCCCGTTTCAAAGCTCCCACATAGCAGTATCCCGCCTTGTTCGTAAATCCGGTCTTTCCCGTAAACGCTCCGTCCATCATCTGCAGAAAAGCGTTGTGATTGTGACACTGAAAGGAGCGTCCGTTCTCCGTAAAACTGTAATCCTGCGTCCCTGTGATCTCTAAAAACAGATCCCTCTGTGGGGAAGTTTTCATACAGTACCTGAGAATCTCCGCCAGATCTTTTGCTGTGGTATGGTGTTCCCTCTCTAATGTACTTCCGTCCGACAGTGTCAGAGTCTCCGTGGCATCCAGCCCGTTTGGTGTGATGAACCAAGTATCTTCGCAGCCGATCTCTTCCGCCTTTTCATTCATTGCCTGCGCAAATCTATGTAATGCCGCCTTGCTCTCTTCGCCGGTATGTTCTGAGATCTCCCCCGTCTCTCCCAAAAGTTTTCCGCCGATGTATTCCCCCAGCACCACAGCAGAATCGTTATGGCTTTCCAGCATCAGGGAAAACAATAATTCTCTCACGGTATAGTGTTCTCCACATTTCACATATAGCTTTACCTTGGGCATGGTGGCTGCATAGGCAGAGACGCTGACGGTTTCATCCACCTTTGCATTTTCCAGCACCAAAATACAGGTCATGATCTTGGTGGTACTTGCCATAGCCATGGGGATAGTTTCGTTTTTTCCGTAAAGCACGCGTCCGGAATCCGCATCCAGAAGCACCGCTCCCTGTGCATACAACTTAAGCTCCTGTGTCAGATCGGATTCCCCGGTCTCATACCGGATCGCGTATGTCGGTTCGTTGTCTGTTATCCTATCTTTACGGAATTGTGATCCGCACAGACTTTCCAGACATATAATTCCCGCAAAAAGGGCACAAAAAAAGCCTCGCATAATCGTTGCTCCCAAAAAGGGTTACTTATTATTATGAGGCCGGTTCTTTGTCCTATTCTCTGTTTATATATTCAAAGTAAGCTGTACTTCCTGTTCCGCCTGCTGCTTAAATTCCTCCACCTGCACCGGATTCAGTTCCGGCAGTTCTTCCAGACTCTTCACGCCAAAGCAGCGTAAAAACTGCTCCGTGGTACCAAACAGCAAGGGTCTTCCGGGAGCATCCAGACGTCCCAGTTCCGTGATCAGATCGTATTCCAACAATTTGTTAATCGCATGGTCACAGCTGACGCCTCTGACTCTCTCAATCTCAAGTCTCGTTACCGGCTGCTTATAGGCAATAATGGACAATGTCTCCAGCACGGTATCCGTCAGAGTCATTTTCCTCGGAGTCTTCGCGATCTTGATCAGATATTCGTACATATCCGCCTTGGTGCACAGCTGTACGGAATCGTCGAACTGTGTCAGACCGATACCTCTGTTCTCTTCCTCGTACTGCGCCGCCATGTCTTTTAATATAGACTTTGTCGTCTTCACATCCTCTTCGATCACTTCCGCAAGTCTGCTGATCTCCACGGAATCTCCCATGGTAAAAAGGATAGCCTCTATCACTGCTTCTGCTTTACTGCGTTCCATGCTAAAACCTCACTGTATCCTAAACGTTAGATGTAATCATAATATCATCGAATATATTTTCCTGGCTGATGTTGATCTTGCCGGTCTTCATCAGTTCCAGAATGATCAGGAATGTAACGATCACTTCCATTTTGCTGTTCTGCTTCTCCAAAAGCTTACGGAAGCTGAAGGTCTTATGTTCTCTGGCATAAGCCTCCACATACAGCATCTTGATGTCCATATCTACCTCATCCTTCTCGATATTGCCATACTGGCTGCGGACGGGGTCGATCTTGTCCTCCTGCTTCTTTACGATGGATCTGAATATCTCATGAAGCTTGTTCAGATTCATATCGCCGATGAGTTCTTCGTAATCTATGGGCTGTCTGTAAGCTTCCACTTCCTTCGGAAGTCTCTGCTCTCTGTACATGTTCCTGGCAGCATCCACCTGACGGTCTCTTAGTTCAAAGGACATGTATTTGTACATCTTGTATTCCAACAGCTTCTGAACCAGTTCTGCTCTGGGATCCTCTTCCTCGCCGTCCTCATTCACTTCCTTGGGCAGCAGCATCTTGCACTTGATGTCGATCAGCGTCGCCGCCATCACCAGGAATTCACTCATGACATTCATATCTTCCCGCTGCATCTGCCTGATGTAATCCAGATACTGCGCTGTAATCTCTACAATAGGGATATCATAGATGTCTATTTTATTTTTTTCGATCAAATGAAGCAGCAGATCCAGTGGACCTTCAAACGCTTCCAGTTTTACAGATATTGCCATTTGATAAAACTCCTATTTCCCCTCGTCCGGCATAAGCTCCACTTCTAAGATCTCGCCCGGATTGAACAGCCGGATCGGGATCGTGTGCATTCCCAGTCCTCTGCTTAAGAGCATTCTGCTTTTCCCTATGGTAAACTCTCCGCCATCGTATTTTGGAAAAAGTCTCACATTGGGAGACACCACACCCTTTCCCCAAAAAGGAACTCTCACCATGCCGCCGTGAACATGACCGGATAACACCAGGTCTGCACCCCAGTCTGCGTATTTCGGAAAATAATCCGGGTCATGCGCGATCAATATATTGAAATATTCTTCGGAGGGCTGTCCTAAAATCCCCGGCAGATATTCCGGATCCATGGGCTGTATCCCAAAACGTTTGTAGTACAGCCTGTCTATCTCAGAACCATAGATGCGGATCCCGTATTCCGGAAGATCCTTATGCTCGTTGACAAGCCTGTGAATACCGATCTTCGTAAGAGCTTCTTCATACCGTCCCGCCATATCCCCATAATTTTCAGGATACAGCTTCAGGCGGTGTTCATGGTTGCCGTTGCCGTAATAGACAGGATACTTCTTTGCAAGCTCCGTAAGAAATCCCACCGCCACATCCAGTGTTGCCTTCGGCTTCGCCGTCAGCATATCCCCGGCGATCAGGATCATGTCCGGTCCGATCTCATCGATCGCCTGCAACAGTCTCTCATTTTGTTTTCCGTATCTTTTATTGTGCAGATCCGCCAGAACCATCGCCTTCACAGACTTTTTGATTCTCTGATCCCGCAGGGAATAATGCCGCACCACAAAGCGGTTACTGTCGTACAGCATTATCCACAGCATTATCACAAGGATTACTGCGATCACGGTAATCACTACATCCAACTCTTTTGCCCTCATGGTATGTTGCCAGATTATTGCCAATTTGTTCTATAGTATAACATATTATTTTGTCTTACAAAAGATAAAATTCCATTATTTTTCGCAGATAATCCTTATAAACCGCCTTCGCCACCGCATTTTCATACAGAATCGGTACACTGCCGATCTCCACGCCGTTCAGCAGATAGACCGCCCTGCCTGCCGTATCTCCTTCCGCAAACGGTGCTATGGCAGTCTCCGGCAGTTCAATTTTCTTCTCCACGCCGTCCAGGGAATTTCCCTCCGTATCCAGATACCGGAATTCACTTTGGTATTTGACTGGCACCGTATCCTCTACGCCGCCCTGCACCCGCATATTCTGCAGGGGATCTGTATTCTCATCCAGATACAGATCGCTTATATTAAAACCGTAGCTAAGCAATGTCCGGGCGTCCTTAAAACGTGCCTTATAGTCCGGTGCCCCCATGATCACTGCGATCAGATCAATGCCATCCTTCGTTGCCGTGGCGGACAGACAGAATTTTGCTTTGGAAGTGGATCCGGTTTTCAATCCCGTAGTAAACGGATACTGTTTCAGCAATTTATTGGTACTGTTTAACGTGAATTTTGAGCTTCCCTGACTGGTCTCATGGGTGATGTCCTCCATCCAGATACCTGTATATTCAAATATTTTCGGATATTTTACCGTAAGCTCCCTGGACATGACCGCTACGTCCATTGCCGTCGTATAATGGCCGTCGGAATCCGTCAGACCACAGCAGTCCTCGAAATGGGTATCCGTCATGCCAAGCTCCGACGCCTTCGCATTCATCTGTTCCACGAAAGCTTCTTCGCTTCCCGCTATATATTCCGCCACCGCCACGCTGGCATCATTGCCCGAAGCTACAGCGATACATTTGATCAGGGTCTCTAAGGTCTGCACCTCATTTTCTGCCAGGAACACCTGAGAACCTCCCATGGAACTGGCATAGGCGCTCACCGTTACCGGATCCTCTAATTTGATTTTTCCCTGATCCAGAGCTTCAAAAGTCAAAAGCAATGTCATGATCTTGGTAATGCTGGCAGGGCTTCGGCGTTCTCTTGCATTCTGCTCAAAGATCACCTTCCCGGTGGAGCTCTCCAGAAGCACCGCACTGGGAGCTTCGATCGCTGCCGGTTCTGCACATACATTGATTCCGTTCCACCAGAATACCTGCATACTGATGCTGAATAGCAAGATCCCCGTGCAAATATATTTCCTGATTTTTTGCATAAAAAAGCCACACTCCCCTATCCTTTTCTAAAAGATATGGTCGTGTGGTCCTATATATACCTGTAAACCTGATGTTTTACGTCTTACCATCTGGCGATCAATGCCTGGCAGCGTTCCTTCAGTGCTTCTCCCTTACTGCGGACATCGATGTCGAATACCTTGATCAGTTGTACCGTATAATCAATCGCCACAAGCAACAGAATACCCTGGATCAGGCGGGTTCCTATCTGCAGCTGCACCTTATCGATGATATGATACATGGCATCATGGACAAACTGCACGATTCCTATCGCATAAAATCCCCAGGCGACGGTACTCTCGAGGCAAATGATCCCCCGATAATTGAAGGGCTTATTATTATAATCCCACCATAATTCTCCCAGGAAACGGATCATACCGACCCCTACCAGATATTCAAAGGCCGTTGCCAGGATAGCTCCCAGAAAATATAATTCCACAAGCTTATCACGCAGCGGACTTAAGATCAGATACCCCAGCACTCCGCCAAAACCATAGATCGGGCAAAACGGTCCCTTACCAAATCCCCGGTTGGTAAGCTTGCGATTACAAAATGACATATACGTAGACTCCAGTGCCCATCCGAGAACACTGTACAATACAAATGCTGCTAACAGATGATAGATATCTGTTCCCAGTATTTCATAACTCCACATTTGATCTTCCTCACAAGTACAAAGTCCCCGGTGATCACGCCGAGGACTGTTGTTTAACATTAGTTATATTTACGTTTTCTTGCTGCTTCAGACTTCTTCTTACGTTTTACGCTAGGCTTCTCGTAATGCTCTCTCTTACGAATCTCCTGCTGGATACCAGCCTTAGCGCAGCTTCTCTTGAAACGACGTAAAGCGCTATCTAAAGTCTCGTTCTCTTTTACGATTACGTTTGACATCTTACACCCGACCTCCCTTCAGTCCCTTCAAGTAACATGACTGACTGGGTTATTCTAATGCGCAGTTGTTCTACACACATTTGATATTATAGCATAAAAAATGTATTCGTCAACTACTTTTTTAATTTTTTATATATAATATTCCCCGTAGCTTACAGAAGAATAAGAACCGCAGACCCGCGCGTGCTTTCTTTCGCACGATTCGCTTACGGACGCTTAACCGTAAACGGTACATAAGCGAGGAAAATACCCTCGCAATGCGTCCCTTGGGACGCTATGGTACCGACGGTTGCTTAGAGTCTGCTTGTCCTTATTCTTATGTGCGCTACTGGTTCTTCAAAATCTTATTTAAAAAATTTATCGTAGATACCAAACAGGAAAATAAAGATCACGATCAGTGGCAGTCCGTAGGTCAGATAACCGCGCATCCAGTCGTGGACTTTTAAGCCCTTGCCGGTATTTACTTCTGCCTTATAGTTCTCCCATCCCCAGCCGTATCTGGTCACGCAAAACAGCAGGTATACCAGGGATCCTAAGGGAAGGAACAGATTACTTACCAGGAAATCTTCAAAATCCAGTACCGCTCCGCCGAAGACAGCAAAACCATCCCAGCTCCACACATTATACCCCAGTACGCAGGGCACGGACAATGCAATGATCAGGAACAGGTTCACCAGGGAAGATTTCCTGCGGCTGGCACCGGTCAGTTCCATGCCACAGCAGATGATATTCTCGAACACAGCCAGCACCGTGGACAATGCTGCGAACGCCATGAATAGGAAGAATAAACTCCCCCACAGGCGGCCGTAAGGCATGTTGGCGAAAATATTCGGCAGGGTTATGAAAATCAGGCTCGGTCCTGAGGTCTGATCCACCCCATAGGTAAAGCAGGCGGGGAAAATGATCAGTCCTGCGGTAATTGCCACGAAAGTATCCAGTACCACAACTCTGACGGACTCTCCCATCAGAGAATGATCCTTGCCGATGTAGCTTCCAAAGATCGCCATGGCACCAATGCCTAAGCTTAAGGTAAAGAACGCCTGATTCATGGCACCTACCAGTGTAGATACCACACCGACTTCCTGCATACGTCCAAAATCAGGTACCAGATAGAACTTTAGGCCTTCCTTTGCGCCCGTCATGAAGAAGCTATTGATGGCAAGTACTACCATAATGGCAAGCAGTGCGATCATCATGACTTTCGTCACGCGCTCCAGACCGTTCTGCAGTCCACCGGCACACACAACGATACCGATGATCACCACCAGTACCATCCAGAACATCATGACCCCCGGATCTGCCAGCATCCGGGTAAACTGTTCCGCTACCGTATCCGCGGAAAGCCCGGAAAGTTTACCGGCAGCCGTCATATAAAAATAGTGTAACATCCAGCCTGCCACCGTTGTGTAGAACATCATCAGCAGATAGCAGCCTGCCAGTGTAAAATATCCGTGGATATGCCACTTCTGTCCAGGCTTCTCCAGTGCCTGGTAAGCCTTTACGGGACTTTTCTTACTTGCTCTTCCCACAGCGAACTCCATGGTCATAATCGGCAGACCAAGGATCACCAGGAAGATCAGATAAAATAGTACAAATGCGCCACCGCCGCCCTGACCGGCCATGTACGGGAACTTCCATACATTCCCGATACCAATGGCACAGCCGGCAGACAACAGTATAAAGCCTAAACGGGATTTCAGATTCTCTCGTTCCATTATGCGAGCTGACCCTCCAGTACTTTGGACGCTTCCGCGATCGCTGCGGGAATGCCTGCGGGATTCTTACCGCCGGCCTGCGCCATATTCGGGCGTCCACCGCCGCCACCGCCTACCAGCGCGGCAATTCCCTTGATCAGGTTGCCCGCATGGGCACCGGCCTTTACAGCACCGTCCGTTGCCATAGCGATCATATTTACCTTGCCGTCCTGTGCGGAAAGCAGTACAACAACACCTTCGCCAAGCTTATCCTTGAGCTGGTCGCCCAGGTCTCTCAAGCCATTCATATCCACACCGTCTACGCTGGTTGCCAGAAGTTTCGTACCCTTCACTTCCACCACCTGATCAAGTACATCGCCCAGTGCAGATTGCGCCATCTTTGCCTTCAGAGATTCATTCTCTGCATTCAGTGCCTTCAGCTCTGCCTGCATATGCTGGATCTTCTCGGTCAGGGCTGCAGGAGTTGCCTTGGCTGCTGCAGCTGCCTTATTGAAGCTCTCTTCCATTGCCTGATAGTATGCCATGACATTGGCACCGGTCAGTGCTTCAATTCTTCTGACGCCGGCTGCAACACCGCTCTCGGACAGGATCTTGAAATAGCCGATCTCTCCGGTGTGCTTTACATGGGTACCACCGCACAGTTCCCTGGAGAAATCTCCCATAGATACCACGCGGACGGTCTCACCGTATTTTTCACCAAACAGAGCCATAGCTCCGCTCTTCTTCGCATCTTTGATGTTCATGACATCGGTAACGACTGCAATATCCTCTGCGATCTTCTCATTGACCAGAGCCTCTACCTTCGCAAGCTCTTCCGCAGTCATAGCCTGTCCGTGGCTGAAGTCGAAACGGGTTCTTGCGCCGTCCTGGTAGGAACCCTGCTGTTCTACATGATCGCCCAGTACGATCTGCAGTGCCTTCTGTAACAGATGGGTTGCGGAGTGGTTCTTGCAGACACTCTTTCTATTGTCGGTATCTACAGCAAGCTCTGCAGTATCATTTACGGATACGCTGCCGGATACGACCTTACCCACATGTCCGATACGTCCGCCTGCGATCTTCACGGTCTCAGTCACTTCAAAAGTACCGTTTTTTGTGCGGATCACACCAAAGTCACCCTTCTGTCCGCCCATGGTAGCATAGAACGGAGTCACATCCGTGATCAGGGTACCGGTCTCTCCCTCATTTAAGGTATTCACCAGTTCGGTCTCAGAAGCCAGTCCTACTACTTTACCTTCTGCGGTCAGCGCATCATAACCCACAAATTCGCTGGTGATCTTATCATCCAGTCCATCGAATACACCTGCTGCGGTAGTCAGCTTCTGGGAGAAGTTCTGTCCTTCTCTTGCCTTCTGTTTCTGCTCTTCCATGGCAGCAGCGAAGCCATCCTCATCCACAGTCAGATTCTCTTCCTGTGCCAGCTCTACGGTCAGCTCCAGAGGGAATCCAAAGGTATCGTATAAGTAGAATGCAGACTTACCGTCGATCTCCTTTTTCCCTTCGCTTCTCTTCTGCTCCAGAATCTTCTGCAGCTCCTTCATACCGTTCTCCAGAGTGCTCTCGAAGCGGGCGATCTCTTTCTGCAGCTCGCTTAAGACGAACTCGCTGTTCTTCTTCATCAGAGGATAGCTTTCTGCATAGATCTCATCGATATACATAGCAGCAATGTGCAGCAGCTGCTCTGTGGTCATATTTAAAGTACGGCCGTGTCTTACCGCACGGCGGATCAGACGACGGAGAATATAGCCGGCACCGGTATTGGAGGGAAGCAGCTTCGCCTCATCACCGATCAGCATCACGCCGGTACGCAGATGGTCTGCCAGAATACGCATGGATCTGGTCAGTTTCTCATCCGCATTGTATTTCACACCGGAAGCCTCTTCAATATAAGCGATCACCGGAGCAAACAGGTCTGTCTGGTATACATCTCTGGTACCGTTTAAGAATGCCAGGATACGCTCCAGTCCCCAGCCGGTATCTACGTTCTTCTGCTTTAAAGGAGTCAGATGACCGTCATGATGCTTCTCATACTGCATGAATACATCATTACCCAGCTCGGTATATTTGCCACAGTCACAGCCGGGGCCGCAGTTCGGTCCGCAATCCGGTCTGTCAGCAATATAGAACATCTCACTGTCGGGACCGCAGGGACCGTATTCCAGTCCCCACCAGTTATCATCAGCGGGCAGATAATATACGTTTTCTTTTTTGAATCCGGAAGCGATACGATACTGTGCGCCCTCCTCATCTCTGGGGGCATTATCATCACCGGCAAATACAGTGGCAGCCAGATGGTCAGCATCAAATCCGAACACCTGGGTCAGCAGTTCAAAGCTCCACTGACAACGTTCCTTTTTAAAATAATCACCAAGGCTCCAGCTTCCCAGCATCTCAAAGAAGGTTACATGGCTCTTGTCACCTACGGAATCGATATCATTAGTACGTACACAGCCCTGTACGTTACAGAGTCTGGTACCCAGAGGGTGCTTCTGTCCCAGCAGATAAGGCATCAGCGGCTGCATACCGGCAACGTTAAACATAACACCGGTGGAACCGTCGGATACTAAGGATACTGCCCCCACATCTACGTGGCCACGGTCTATATAAAATTGTTTCCAGGCTTTTCTCAGTTCATTAGAAGTGAATTGTCTCATTCTCTCGGTCTCCTTGTCTCAATAATTACATCTTTCGGAAAATAAACCTACATTTCTACATTATAATGTTATCGTTTCGCCGCGTCAAGAATAAAACATCACTCATTCTCGTCTTCCAGGATCTCGTTCAATGCCTCTCTGGCCTCCTCGATCTCCTCTTTTTTGCCCTTTTTCAATGCAGCCTCGAAAACAGTGATATAACGATCCAGTTCTTTTCTCCGGTCTCCCAGTGCTTCCTCATACATCCGCTCCGCTCTGAGAAGCACCAGACGGTTCTCCTCCAGGTCTCTGGGCTGGATCTTCAGGTAGGACAATTCTTCCATTCGCTTCTGGATCTCATCATCCGTCATCTGGTTGTCTTGTCCCTTGATGATCATTTTCTGGGTCAGTCCGGTGGATACCACCTTGACTTCCACTTCCAGCAGGGAATTGATGTCATAGGTGTAAGTCACATCCACGGCTTCACTGCCCCTGGGCCCTTTGGGAACATCAATGTTCAGTTCTCCCAGAAACAGATTATTTCTGGCGAAACGGCTCTCTCCCTGCAGTACCCGGACGCGCACCTTGTCCTGATTGTCTCTGACAGTGTACAACTGCTCCGTATGACTGGCGGGGATCACGGTGTTGCGCTCAATGATGGGACAGAAACGGCCGTCTTCAAATTTGCCTTCCTCGTATTCCACCACGACTTCCGTTCCTAATGTAAAGGAGCATACATCCGTCAGAATGACTTCCTTTACCTCCGCCCGGCGTTCCTTCATGGCCGCCTGGATCGCCGCGCCCAGTGCCACGGCTTCGTCCGGGTTCAGTCTTGTATCCGGGAATTTGCGGAACAGCCTGATCAGGAAATCCCTAACCACCGACAGTCTGGTGGCTCCGCCGATCAGCAATACCTCATCGATGTCCGACAGCTTCAGTCCTGCATCCGCCAGACTCTTCTTCACCGGTTCCCTGATCTTCATTAGCAGTTCTTCGCACTCTTCCTCATATTCTTTTAAGGCGATCTCTGCCGTTTTGTTCTCTTCACCCAGCATAAGTTCCATGGTCACCGCAGTCTGATCACTGATTCCCCGCTTGGCTTCTTCTGCCTTTTTATAGAGACGCACCTGTTCTTTCTCCGACAGATCCTTATAATGCAGTCCTGTCTTTTGCAGAAAAAGTTTCGACATCACTTCCGTGAAATCTTCACCGCCAAGATAATTGTCTCCGGCTACCGCCCGCACCTCCAGAATATTGTGATACAGCTCCAGAATAGAGACATCAAAAGTTCCGCCGCCCAGGTCAAATACCAGAAATCTGGTGTCTTTTTCTTTTTCGTACAGGCCGTAGGCCACCGCCGCTGCGGTAGGCTCCGAGATCATACGCTCCACCTTCAGCCCGGCCAGTTCTCCGGCCCGCTTGGTGGCTTTTCTTCTCTTGTCGTCAAAATAGGCCGGTACACTGATCACGGCCTCTGTGACTTTTTCCCCCAGATAGGCTTCCGCATCTTCTTTCAGATAACGCAGGATCATGCTGGACAATTCTTCTGGACGGAACTTTTTGCCGGACAGGTCATAAGTGCGATCCGTTCCCATGCTGCGCTTAAATGCCTGCGCCACACTGTCGGGATAGAGGTTTCTGCGTTCCTGTGCCGTCTCCCCCACATAGACATTGCCGTTCTCATCCACGCTGACCACAGAGGGGGTCAGATGTTTTCCCAGACGGTTGGGGATGATCACAGGTCCTTCCTCCGTAAATACTGCCACCAGACTGTTGGTGGTTCCCAAATCGATTCCGACTATCATATGTTTTCTTCTCTCTTCATTTTAATTTTTTACTTCTTCCCGAACAGCCTCTGCCAGAATCCCCGTTTCTCCGGCTGCAGCTTTTCCTTATGAAAAGCGGCTACGGCAGGATCCGTATCCTTCGTCACCTGTTCCGAATGATACCGGTGCCAGATGGCCTGCAATCCCATTCCGGGATGTTCCTGCATCTGCTCTTTCAGCCGCTCCAGTGCTTCTTTCTCCCGGCCCTTTTTCAGCATCTGCAGTATCCGTACCATCTCCAGTTCCTCGCAGACGGGATGTACACAGCCATGGCAGAAGGAACAGTCTTTGTCCAGTTGCAGGAGCGTATCCTGTTCCTCATCGGTGGCCGTATAATATCCCGCCAGATATTCGTGTACGATCCGAAGCTTCGGATATTTCAGATACACATCCTTGCCGCTTTTATCTTCTCTTTCCATGCAGGCTTTCAACGCCTGTGCATAGTCAGCACCTTTCTTCTTATCTCCGTACAGGATGCATGCCAGGATCAGGTCCGCAATGTCATCCTTTTTGCTGAGATCCTCCTTATGGAAGATCAGTGCCTTATCCATATTCTCGATGGCCACCTTTCCGGAACCACAGATCAGCCCATACCATCCCAGATGGAAAAAGTAATCTTCGAAATACTCCTGGGTATTCCCGGTATTTTTTCCAAGCAGTTCGATCTTCTCCGGCCACGATGTCAGAATATTTCCGGCGATCGTCTTTTCCCCGCACCAGACACACAGATCCAGCTTTTCTCCTGCCGCATCCAGTACATTGACGAATGCCTTCTCCAGAACTTTTAATCCCTCCGTAGTCTTGTCATTGCAGGCCAGACATCTGGCGAAATCCCTCATACGGTTCCGGTCCCGGTCTCCGGCACTTCCCGTCATCTCACGGTATCTCCGGTAAAACTGTTCCGCCATTTCCGTATTGCCCAGCAAAAAATAAATTTCTGCCTGTTCCGCAATCAGTTCCGGCCAGGCATGATTCTGTGTTCCGCTCTTTTCATAGAAAAATACACATTTTCTCAGGCAGATCATGGCTTCATCGTATTTGCCGCGGCATCTGTGGATCCGTGCCAGTCCTTTCCAGGCAAAAGGATTGGCCGGGTTCGTGGAAAGCGCCTTTTCATAATCCGCTTTTGCCGCCTCCAGACAGCCTGCCGCATTATGAAAATCTCCCCGCTCCACCAGTAAAAATTCACAAGGGTAGGCATACAGATATTCCGTAATGATCGGAAGTCCTCTCCGGTAAAATATGGTCTTGCCCGCTTCCAGTTTGCTCAGATATTCCTTCCGGAATTTATCTATGGCGTCGTTCATCTGTTCCTGGGGAAGCCCCGTATTGGTCAGCTGCCATTCATAGGCATCCAGGATCACACTTTTGACATTATTATCCTTCGCCTGTTGTAACAGTTCCTTCAGTTCCTCCGGATGTGTCAGATCCATGTACACCTTTGCCATCATTTCATAGGCCTTGACATAGGTTGGAAAATAATTTAGACAGGCTCTGCCGTTCTGGATCACCCCTGCTGCATTCCACTGCCTCTTCGCCGCTTCCAGTTCGTTGGCATATGCAGTGTAAACCTGATAATCCCCGATCAGTTTCTGGGATATCTCCGCACAGCGTTCATACTCTTCCATCTCCACATAGATCTGTGCCTTTTCGATCAGCATACCGATATCCTTCGGTGTTCCGGTCTCGGCTTTTTCCGCTTCCGCAATGGCTTCGGCGAATTTTTCCGGCTGTACATAGCCATAAGCCCGATAGCACTGCATCCGGATCATATGTGACTGTCGGATCCGGTCTCTGTCTTTTTCCTCCTCTTCGGCATCCGTATCCCGGAGGATCTTTTTCTCCAGGCTTTCTTCCCATTTGGCTGCCGTGGAAATTGCCTTCTCATATTCTGCCGCTTCTGCCAGCAGTTTTGTCATAAGTCCCAGATATTCCTCACGCCTGTCCGCAGGAACTTTTGCTTCCAGCTCCCTGACCGTGCGGATTCCCAGATCGGTCCTGCCATCCTGCAGATAACACCAGCCCAGATCCAGTCCCAGACCGGGATCATGGTTCTGCGCATATTCCCGTTTCATTTCCCGTTCCAGTTCGGTGTTGATCTTCTGCAGTGTCTCCAGAAATGTGTTGTCTCCGCCTACGGAAAGAATCTCTTCCGCACATTTTTTTGCCTCTTTATAGTTCCCCTGCTCATAATACCAGTCCGTCAGGCGCAGGTTCGCCATGTAGTGTTTCGGCAGCTTCTCCCGAAGACTCTCATAAATAGCAGACGCTTCTACGCGCCCTTCATTTCTCCACAGTATTTCCGCCGTATTGTAAGCGATCAGATCATCCTCCGGATATCTTGCAGACAGTTTCTTTAACAAAGTAATGGCTTCTGCGGTCTGTCCCTTTTCTTCATAGAGGGACGCACGGCAGATCTCCATAACAGGGTGGGTAATCCCCAGAGCATCCCCACATCCGATCATCTGCTCCGCTTCCTGTAATTTTTTCTCCTGCAGCGCCTGATAAGCTCTGTCATAATATTGCAGAAACTGATCGTAATCCGCATCTTCCGCACCACGGAACTCGGAAAAATCCACTTCTTCCCCGGATTCGCACTTATGTACCATATAGCTTACAAACTGTGCCGGAAAGCGCTCTCTGAAGGCCCCCGCATTCTGTACAATGTGGATTTTCTCATCCAGAAGCTTCCAGATTGCGGTCGGCAGCTTATAATGTTCCATCAGAAAACGAAGCAGATAAGTGGTGCAGTTTTCCTCTTCCTCCAGAGAAAGAAAGTCATCCGCCTCAAAAAGCGCTTTCCATTTTTCCACATCACAACGGTCCGTAATATTCTCATAGACCTTCCGAACACCACGTACCCACTGTCCAGCCGGAGTATCGTCCTCCAGCGTCGGTTCCGCCTCCTCGTTCTCTTCTGCATCCGGCGTTCCGGCATAGCGGCAGGCCTCCTCATAAGCCGTCCGCAGTCGCTTGAAGCCTTCCGGATCATCCTCCGGATTCGTTACCGTCAGCTTGTCACGATAGGCATTCTTCAGTGCCCTTTCGTCTTTTGTCTGTTCGATTCCCAGAATCTGAAACACTTCAATCGGTTCCACGCTGTCCCCTCCACTGTAAGTATCAAACTTTTCGTACCAATAGAAAAAGATATAGAAAAGGAGCAGAAAAATCTTTCTGCTCCTGAATAGTGATCTTAGAATGTAAACTTATCTGCAAAGTAAGCATCCAGATCTGCGATCGCTACACGCTCCTGCTCCATGGAATCACGGAAACGTACGGTAACGCAGCCATCTGTCTCGGAATCAAAATCGTAAGTTACGCAGAAAGGAGTTCCGATCTCGTCCTGACGACGATATCTCTTACCGATATTTCCTCTGTCGTCAAATTCACAGTTATACTTCTTGGAAAGCTCTGCATAAATCTTCTCTGCACCTTCGTTCAGCTTCTTGGACAGAGGCAGTACACCGATCTTCACGGGTGCCAGTGCCGGATGGAAACGAAGCACGGTACGCATATCTCCGCCCTCTAACTCTTCCTCATCGTAAGCAGCGCACAGGAAAGCCAGAACAACTCTGTCCGCACCCAGAGAAGGCTCGATAACGTAAGGGATATACTTCTCCTTCTTCTCATCATCGAAGTAGGTCATATCCTCGCCGGAGGTATTGGCATGCTGGGTCAGATCGTAATCAGTTCTGTCCGCGATACCCCACAGTTCGCCCCAGCCGAAGGGGAACAGGAACTCGATATCAGTAGTTCCCTTACTGTAGAAACACAGCTCCTCGGGAGAATGATCACGAAGTCTCATTTCATCCTCTTTGATGCCTAAGGACAGCAGCCAGTCACGGCAGAAGCCTCTCCAATACTGGAACCACTCCATATCGGTACCCGGCTCACAGAAGAACTCCAGCTCCATCTGCTCAAACTCTCTGGTACGGAAAGTGAAGTTACCGGGTGTGATCTCATTACGGAAGGACTTACCGATCTGTCCGATACCGAAAGGAATCTTCTTACGGGAAGTTCTCTGTACATTTTTAAAGTTAACGAAAATACCCTGTGCAGTCTCGGGTCTTAAGTAAACGGTGTTCTTGGCATCCTCGGTAACACCCTGGAAGGTCTTGAACATCAGGTTGAACTGACGGATATCGGTAAAGTTATGCTTGCCGCAGGTAGGGCAGGGAACATTATGCTCTTCGATGAAATTCTTCATCTCTTCCTGGCTCCAGCCGTCTACACTGCCTTCGATGGCAATACCGTTCTCCTCACAGAAATCCTCGATCAGCTTATCCGCACGGAAACGCTCATGACATTCCTTACAATCCATCAGAGGGTCGGAGAAACCGCCCAGATGTCCGCTGGCTACCCATGTCTGGGGGTTCATCAGGATTGCACAGTCCACACCTACATTATAGGGGCTCTCCTGAATAAACTTCTGCCACCATGCCTTTTTCACATTGTTCTTCAGCTCTACGCCAAGGTTACCGTAATCCCATGTATTTGCCAGGCCTCCGTAAATCTCGGAACCGGGATATACAAAACCTCTTGCCTTCGCCAGGGCTACGATCTTCTCCATTGTTTTTTCCATGTCAGTACCAAACCTTTCTTGCTCTATATTTGTATTGCTGTATAACTTACTTTTTCATCAGTATCGTAACAACACCGTCGGACTGTGACGCATCCACATAACCGTCCTCTCCCATGACAACTCCCTCACTGAGATACAGCACCGGGTAGGGACAATAAATATATGCGCTTGCATTCGTAATGATCATGTGGTTCTTATCCAGAGCCTTGTTCAGCTTCTGCTCCTCCGCCGGCGTACCGTCTGCGGCACTTACCAGTCCCAGATCCACGCTGATCCCCTCGGCCAGTGCTTCCACTCTGGTTCCATAGAACAGCTCCTGTTCGTTATAATCCGCATAACTCTCCGTATCGGTGAATTCCTGCACCACCTGAACCGTAGCGCCGTCTCCCAGCATCTGCACTGTCTTCACAGCCATAGGGGGTTCTGCTGCATCCCCATGTGCGGCGTTAAATTCCTCTGCTTCTTCCTGTACCATCTGTGTAAGGCCGTCCAGACTGTAGAAATCCTTGTCAAACGTATTCACCAGATAGGATTCTACTTTTCCATCCTTCTCCACCACCAGAGAAGTATTCACCACCGTCTCCGGAAACTTTGCTACCTTGCCACAACCGGCCAGGGACAGCATCAGAACACCTGACAGCATTGCCGAAATAACCTTTTTTGTGATATTGTGCCTCATAAATGAGTCTCCTTTTTTGGCATCAGCCATATCCGATTTTAACATAGAGTTTTGAGTATTTCAAGACTTTTGAACGACCTGTCCATGAAACGTTTCCGATATTCCGAGGCAATTCCCCTCAGTTCGTCAAGAACTTTGTCCGATACCGTAAATGTATATAATTTTTCTATGGGACTTTGTGCTATGTAGCTTAAGGCATACAGGGTGGATTCCTCCAGTCTGCGGCCTGCCGGCGGCCCGGGGTACTCTCCGTTCACTGCAATTGCTTTCAGTTCAAAGATACTGCGTACCAGTTCGTTGGGCAGTGCCGGAGCACACAATGCCCTGAGAGACTGATACACTAACTTCAACATCTCCCGTTCATCGTTATTTTCTCTGCAATAAAAGTCCGCCACTTCCGCAAAGTACATGCCATAGCAGGCTCCAATATAATCTGTCAAAAGTTCCGGGAAAAAATTCTGGATATCCGCTTCGGATATGGTATAAGATGTTCTCCCCTCATAGAGGCGAAAGGTACCAAAAGCAAAAGGGGTGGTCGCTGCCGCAAGTCGGTTGCCCGGCTTTCTGGCACCTCTTGCGAATGCAGTGATCTTCCCTTTTTCTCTGGTCAGCAGGCATACCAGCCTGTCATATTCGCCAAACTGCGCCTGTTTTAATACAATTCCCGTTACATACAGGGATTCCTGCATGATCCATCCTCCCGGGCGTTAAGGTCTGTACATCCTTCCGCCCTGCAGTCCACCGACGTGTTGCTACAGCACGCATTGGGAAAATCTGTCCCCTCCGTACTCCGCAGATAATTCAGGTAATCCTCCACTCTGCCGGTATGTTCAAATTGCTGCCAGTAATTCGTGAACTGCATCCTGCGCATCCCCCTCTTCTTATCAGTTTATCAGTGTGTCATCCTCTGTAAAAATAGGGTCTGCAAATTTTACTTTTCTATTCGCCCATCTCAATGTCTTTCGGATTATATCCAAAGTTTTTGAGCAGGATATCGCTGTCTCTCCAGTCCTTCTTCACCTTCACCCAAAGCTGTAAATTGACTTTCATTTCCAGCATATCTTCGATCTCCGGGCGGGCCTGGGAACCGATCTTTTTCAACATCTGGCCACCCTTACCGATGATGATCCCCTTGTGGGAATCTCTCTCACAGATAATGGTAGCTTCGATGTCGCAGATGCTGCCTCTCTCTTTCATGCTCTCCACCGTCACGGCAATGCCGTGAGGGATCTCTTCGGATAAAAGACGCAGTGCCTTTTCCCGGATCAGCTCCGCAACAATCTGACGCATGGGCTGATCGGTGATGGTGTCTTCATCATAAAAGGCCGGACCGTAGGGCAGATATTTCAAAATGCACTGGATCAGTACATCCGTGTTGTCGCCCTTTAAGGCGGACACCGGGACGATCTCGCAGAAATCCAGTTCCTTGCGGTAGGTGTCAATGAATGCCAGGATATCGTCCTTTTTCACGGTGTCCGTCTTGTTGATCACAAGGATCACAGGGGTCTTGGTCTTCTTCAGTTGCTCGATGATATGACGTTCTCCGGCACCGATGAAATTCGTGGGCTCCACCAGCCACAGGATCACATCCACATCATTCAATGTATGTTCTGCCACATTTACCATGTAATCGCCCAGTTTGTTTTTCGCCTTGTGAATGCCGGGGGTATCCAAGAATACAATCTGTCCCTCGTCCAGCGTCAGTACCGTCTGGATACGGTTACGCGTGGTCTGCGGTTTGTTGGATGTGATGGCGATCTTCTGTCCGATCAGTCGGTTCATCAGCGTGGACTTACCTACGTTGGGACGTCCGATCAGGGTGGCAAAGCCGGATTTGTATGCCGGATTTTCGTTCATTGTTATTTCTCCTGTTCTTGTCTTTTTCCCTGACACTTTTCTTTTTGGTCAGCTGCCGGTCAGTCCGGCTTATCTTATGTTTCCTTACTCATTACTTTTTTGGTGCTTCCGATGCGGCACTCTCGTTCGTACTTGCCACATTTACCTGAGTCTTCTGCCTGTTTGCTTCCTCTTCGGCTTTTCTTTTCTGTTCCTCAGCGCGGATGCGCTTCGTGCGCTTTTTGATCTTCTTCAGGATCAGGATGATAATAGCGATCACGATCGCCCAGATCACCAGATAAGGAATATGGATCACGAACCAGATCGCTGCTTCCTTCAAGCCCTCGCCGATATTTTTCAGACTCTCCACAAATCCGGTGGAAATACGCTCCCAGACGGTCTCCTCTTCCACAGGGGTATAGACCTCTACTTCATCAATATAAAGGTATACGGTGCTGTAGTCAACCCGGTTATCATAGCTGCGAAGCTGGGATTCCATGCTTTCTAACTGGTATCTGACATCAGACAGACGCTGTTCGATGGTAATAATATCTTCCACACTCTCTGCCTGCTCCAGAAGCTGTAATAATCTCTCCTGCTCCGTCCGCAGGGCATCCCTGTGGCTCTGCAAGTCTACATATGTCAATGTTACATCCTGCACATTCTCCGAACGGCTGGTCACATTGCCCAGCTCTGAAACCGTATTCTGGAACTCCTCCAGTCTGTCCTTCGGGATACGGATGGTCAGATTGGCATTCCTTGTAGAACGATAACTATAATATGTACTGCCGTTATAGGCATCCAGACTTTCGATATAGCCGCCGAGCTCTGTTACTTTATTCTCTACCGCACTTAACAGCTTATCATACTCCCTGGTCTCGACATCCATATTCACGGTCTTGATCAGTTTCCGGTCTGCTGTGGCTGCAGTCTCCTCAGGCACTGTAGTACTTGTGTCCTGAGCATTTTCTGCGGGATCGTACCCTTCTGTCATGCCAAATCCATCTTCATAAGCGGACGCCTCCGGTGCAGCTGCCTCATTGGAAGCAACAGCATAATCCGCATCCATGAGATCACTGATGCCGTAACTGCCCTTCGATGAGCTGCCGCAGGCGGTCAGCGATAAAATCATGCCGGCAGTGAGCAACCCTGTAATGATCTTTGTTTCAAAATTTCGTTTTTTCATAACCCTCTCCGTTCTGCGGACGGCATCCGGACAGCCTGTCGGATCCGCCTGCTGTTGACTTTTTATTGTTCACCTCTATAAACGAAATAATATCACAAAAGTTCTTTATTTATTTGATCTTTTTACGATTCAGAACCACTTTTGCAAAATCGCAGCTTTCCTTTTGCCGCTTTAAAACAGATTTTCCACCTTCAGGAATCTCTCCTGTTCTTCCTTTACCTTAGAAGCCGTGCCTACGACACAGAGCAGATCCTCCTGCATAAATGCACGGATATGCGCGGACAGTGCCCGGATATCCTCTACGGTAGCGGACAGCAGCTCGTCACGTTCTCTCTGTAATGCTGCATCGTCCAGTCCCGTCATATAGGCACTCAGAGAATACAGTCCCTTCGCTGCCGGATTCATAGGCACATCCAGATCACTGACAGCACCGATGATATACTGGGTCATGGTACGCTCATCCGCGGTAAATTCTGCGATGGCATCCGCTGCCTTCTCATATACATCAATCGTCTTGCCGAGATTGGGATCTCTGTAAGATACAAAATAGCTGTCACCGGATCTGCCGAAGCTGCACATACAGCCGTAGGCGCCTCCCTTTACACGGACATTGACCCACAGATATTCATAGCCCAACATGACCTTCAGCACTCTTAGGGCTCCGGTATATTTCAGTCCGCTCTTGCGGAAATTACCGGCACGACATACATAATTGACCTGACCGGAGGTTAAGAAGCCTTCGTTCTTCCGGGAGACTTCCGGAATATAATGTGCTTTTTCCACGGATCCGGTATAGAGTGCTGCCTTGAAGGCTTCCACCGGGGCATCCAACAATCCCACTGCCTTCTCTTCACCGACGAAATCCACCATGAGATTCTCCGGACGGAAGATCATCTTTAATAACGTCTGTAAGATCTCCACCAGTTCTTCTTTTTTCTCGTCAAAATGTGCTTCCAGACCGGTGATCAGGCGGTAGAACGGAATGCCGGAGATCTCCTCGCTGACAGCTCCGGGAATACTGCCGTAGGACATGGCTCTTCCGGCAGCCACGCGGTGTCCGCCGGACGTCATCTGTGCCTGCATGCGGGACTTGCCCTCCGCCAGGATCTCATAGAGACGCTTGGTGTCCGTGAAATCACTGGTCATGACGATCTCTCGCATCAGATCGATGGCATCCGCAATACGATCATAGAACACCTTCGTCTTCAGCTCCAGAGTCAACGTAAATTCATCCGTATCCTGCAATCTGCCATACACATTGTTCACCGCAGCCATGCCGCCGGTGACCAGGTTCATCTCATTATAGAGATCTCCATAAGTATAGTTTTCTGTATTGAGGAGCCCAAGACAGCCTTTTAAGATGCCGATATACGGAAAATATTTTCCGGGGATCTGATCCAGTCTGAAGATCAGACGTAAGTAACCGATACCGTTGGTAAACAGATCATGATACAAAAGTGTGGTATCCCCAATACTCCGTACCTCGTTCACCGGGAGATTTGCCTCTTTTTTCATATCCTCCCGCTTCAATAGAGGAATCTTCTCCAGGTCCTCCTTCGCATCCTCGCTCTCCTGGAACTCGGTCAGTTTACGGAAGGTCTCTTTTACAGCTTCCAGTTCTTCCGGACTCATGACCGCTTTCACCTGTGCCATTTTCTCACGCTGCTTCTGTTCCTGTTCCTCTAAAAGTCCAAGCTTCGGCTGCAGGATCACCACGCTGCGGTGCGTATTGTCCAGCAGATATTTTTGTACCAGGCCCTCAAAATATCCGGCCTTAACCTCCTTACGAAGCTCGGCAAAGGTATCGTTCGCCTCGATATGAATGAACGGCAGTCTGTCGTCATACAGCCAGCTGTCCAGCACCTGTAAACCATACATCAATCCCTTGGGATAAGAACCGAAATCTGCCTCTCTGTATTTGAATTCGTAGTAATTGATACCGGCAAGCAATGCCTTCTCGTCGAAGCCTTCCGCTGCCAGCTTCTCGAGTACTTCTTCCGTTACCTGTAAAAATTCCTGTTCTTTTTCTACGGAAGTATCCTTCGCCACGACACTGAAATATGGCTGACGGATACCGTTCTCGTAGATGCTGTAGACATCCTTGCCAATGCCACGGTCTACCAGCGCCTGCTTTAATGGTGCACCCGGTGCGGAGCACAGCGCATAGTCCAGGATCTGAAAAGCAATGTAGAGCTTCGGATCCAGGCTGTCACCGACGCAGAAGTTCTGGGACAGATAGGTATTCTCTTCTTCGTCCTCTCCCTCGCCGATGGGACAGTCTCTGACAATACGGCCGGGCTTGTCGAAAGCCGGCTCCTCGGTCACTTCGGAGTCCACCTTAAGAGCATCGTAAGCAGACAGATAATGTTCGTCGATAAAGGTCAGCTTCTCCGCCATATCCATGTTACCATAGAGATAGATATAGCTGTTGGAGGGATGATAGAACTTCCGGTGAAAATCCAGGAACTCTTCGTACGTCAGCTCCGGGATCACCTCAGGATCACCTCCGGACTCACAGCCATAGGTGGTATGCGGATACAGAGAGTTCATGATCTCCCTCTCCAGCACATCATCCGGAGAAGAAAATGCTCCCTTCATCTCATTGTAGACCACGCCGTTGACCTTCAGCTCTTCCTCGTCACCTTCGAGCTCATAATGCCAGCCTTCCTGCCGGAAAATGGATTCGTTTTTATAAATATTCGGGTAAAATACGGCATCCAGATAGACATGCATCAGGTTCTGGAAATCCTTGTCATTACAGCTTGCCACAGGGTATACGGTCTTATCCGGATAGGTCATGGCATTTAAAAAAGTATTTAAAGAACCTTTTACCAGTTCCACAAAAGGATCCTTCACCGGGAATTCCTTCGAGCCGCATAATACGGAGTGCTCCAGGATATGTGCCACGCCGGTGGAATCCTTCGGGGTGGTACGGAAACCAATGTAAAATACTTTGTTCTCATCGTCATTGGATACCAGTGCCACTCTTGCTCCGGTCTTCTTATGACGGCACAGATAGGTCACGCTGTTGATGTCGGGGATCTCCCGTTTCTCTATGATCTCGTATGTGGATAAATCTTCTACTCTCATTTATTTACGTCTCCTACTTTTTAGCTTAATCGATTTCTCCGCTCTTCGAGCTCCCGAAATCGTAACGCCCATTCGCAATTCGGACTATCGTCCTTCTTGCTCATGTTCGTTTGCTCCCCTCATAGAAAGCCTTCGCTGCCTGCAAGCAGTCGCGTATGCTTTCTATGGGTGAGCTTAATCTATCAAAAGCCTGCCAGTGCCAGCTTGCTCATGGAGATTTCCTGGATCACGACGCCCTTTGCCTCTTTTTCTTCCGGGGTCATGGCGGTCAGTTCCCGGATGTTCAGCTCCTTCGTCACATACCGTTTCTTCCCTCTGCCGAAGATCCCTTTTTTCTCCTCGATGATATTGATCTTCACTCTTGCCTTGATCCGGTCGTAGATCTTGACCAGAAAGCTGTCCGGCTTCAAATAATACAGATGGGTTTCCAGCGTATCGTCTGGGTCCACTTCCTTTTCCGCTAAAATATAGCGTTCCACGATCAGGCGGAATTTAAACGCCACATCATCCTGCTCCAAAAGCTCTGCAAAAGTATATTTCGCACCTATGTAGACCTTTGCCGTGTCCTGCAGGCTGTATTTATAGTTCTCATAAACTGTCTTTTGCATTGTTGTCGATATCCTCAATCTTGAAACCGCTCATCCGCACCGCATCCTCGATCATTTTGCGGGACATGCCGGTCTCCTCCATCAGTTCCTCTATGGTCACCTTGCGTTGCAATTCCTCCGCCAGTTCTCTGGCTTTGTCCGCCACCTTGTTGACTTTGTCTTCCACCCGCTTGTCGATCTTGGAATTCTCCGCATGCTCGGCAATATATTCTTCCATGGCATCCATGATCATCTTACCCAGCATTCCTTCCACTTCCTGTGGTTTCTCCAGACTTCCCAGCATAGTAACACCAAAAGACAGTGCCAGATTACCTTCGCCTACCAGATCCTCCAACAGAACGCCCTGTCCGGCGTAAAGCTTCGCGATCTCCGCCACATCTGCCAGATGAATCTCGATCAGGCGCTGCTGCGCATCCGCCTCCCCTGCCATGGCAGACATAGCAAATGCCAGCTTCTCCCCATCAGTGTAGGTGGGTAGCTCCGCCACCTCGTCCAGATATTCCTGTAAATAATCCTTTTCCTCATCCGTCAGGAATTCGTCGGGATCCATGGGCTGTCCGATACCTATTTTATGTTTCAACAGATAGTCAAATACCATCTGCAATTGTTCACCGCTTAAGTCAAGTTCCGCGAAGGCATCCTTTACCTGTTCTTCGCTGATGCAGTTTCCCTGCTCCTTGGCGGTCTTGCGGACCTGCTCCAGGGTCTGGGCAAATAATATTTCTTTGTTCATATAAAAATTCTCCTTTTAAATAATCCACTTTCTCCGTGCTTCGTCCTTTGCCTGCGAGTGGTCATGACATCTGCCTCTTACAATAATACACTTTCTAAATCCACTTTCTCCGTGCTTCGCACTCTCGAAAGTGTACATCCATTCGCAATCCGGACTACTTCACATGCTCGTGTGTAAACAGATGATACTGGCAATATTCGTAATTGCCGTTGCATTTGGAGCAGAAACGGAACTCCAGGCTTGGATCGTCCTCTTCCGTCCTGCCGCAGACCGCACATTTATGCCTTGTCACTTTTGCCCGTCCGGCATTTGATTTTCGCTCAAACTGCGCCTTGCGGTGCATCTGTTTCGGCGAGATGCGGCTTCTGTGCATTCTGTAAAAGTATAACACAAAATTAAGTAAAGATGCTATGATCGCGAATCTGGTGAACACACCACCTTTGATCACGTAGTACAGCATTAAGACTGCATCCAGGATTCCCATCCATTTTACCTTCACAGGGATCACGAACATCAAAAGCACCTGCATATCCGGATAAGTAGCTGCAAACGCGAGGAAGATCGACAAGTTAATATAATATGTGCTGAAAGCATAAGATCCACTGTAAAAATATGCGGATGCAATTTCCGTAGGCAGACTGCCATACATCAGATACACCACGCCCATACACAGGAAGCTGCCGACTACTGTAAACAGGATTCCCGAGAAAATATAGACATTATACCGGTAGGTTCCCCAGGTGCGCTCCAGGGTGGTTCCCAGGCTATAATAAAAGTACAGCATAATTATCGTAAAAACATCAAAACTGTCAGGCGGCACGATCACCCAGGTCACCAGTCTCCAGATCTGTCCATGCAGGATCCGGTAAGGATCCAGTGTCAGATACCCCAGCAGATTCACACCTGCCGCACTTCCCAGCAGTTGTATTACATATCCTGCCACATAACTTAAAATAAGGATCAGTGTCAGATTCGGGATCGCGTATCTGCCGAATTTTTTTTCAAATTTACTCATAAAGTCGTTTCTCCGTTTCTATATTGTAACGATATGGAACGTTTTCTAATAGTTACCCATTCGTTTTTTCTCTATCGAGATTGTAACATCCACAGGGCAAGAAGTAAACCGCACGTTCAAAAGTTTATAGAATTCCTATTTATTTCATTTTTTATTTACACAATTTTAACGACAGCGTTTTGTCTTTGTTCGTTGCATTATGTTTTTTTTTGTCGTATAATGAAAAAAGTTTTTTGAAAGAAAAGTCGCATTTATTAAGAAGTAATTCTGTAACTCATCATTGACCTTCTGAATGGTTACAGCATTTTATCAGGAAGGATGTATCACATGAATTCACAGGAAAAATACGCAACACTCGGCATAGATATCGGTTCTACCACTGTCAAGATTGCGATTTTAGATGAGCACCACAATATTTTATTTTCCGATTATGAGCGTCACTTCGCCAATATCCGGGAGACTCTGTCTGCCCTTCTTAAGAAGGCTTATGACCAGCTGGGCGAATTGCAGCTGCACCCCATGATCACCGGCTCCGGCGGACTGACGCTAGCCAATCATTTAGGCGTTCCTTTTACGCAGGAGGTGGTAGCTGTGGCTACTTCCCTGCAGGAGCTGGCACCCAAGACCGACGTAGCCATTGAGTTAGGCGGTGAGGATGCGAAGATCATCTATTTCGAAGGCGGTAACGTGGAGCAGCGTATGAACGGCATCTGCGCCGGCGGTACCGGTTCCTTCATCGACCAGATGGCAAGTCTGATCCAGACGGATGCTTCGGGCTTAAACGAATATGCGAAAAATTATAAATCCCTCTACACTATCGCGGCCCGCTGCGGTGTATTTGCCAAGACCGATATCCAGCCGCTGATCAACGAAGGTGCTACCAAGGAAGACCTGTCCGCTTCTATTTTCCAGGCTGTGGTGAACCAGACCATTTCCGGACTGGCATGTGGTAAACCGATCCGGGGGCATGTAGCATTCTTAGGCGGACCGCTTCATTTCCTGTCTGAGTTAAAGGCCGCATTTATCCGTACCCTGAATCTGGATGACGAGCACATCATCGATGTGGACAACTCGCATCTGTTCGCAGCCATCGGCTCCGCACTGAATGCCAAGGAAGATGTCTGCATCAGCCTGTCCGATATGGTGAAAAAGCTGTCCTCCGATATCAAGATGGAATTTGAAGTGGAACGCATGGAGCCCCTGTTTGCAGACAAGTCTGCATATCAGGAGTTCGTAGAGCGTCACAGTAAGCATCATGTAACCACCGGTGATCTGCAGTCCTATCAGGGCAAGGCATTCCTGGGTATCGATGCCGGTTCCACCACCACGAAGATCGCACTGGTGGGCGAGGACGGATCCCTGTTATATTCCTTCTACTCCGGCAATGACGGAAGTCCATTAAAGACTGCGATCCGTTCCCTGAAGGAGATCTACTCTCTCCTGCCCGAGGGTGTGGAGATCGTGCGCTCCTGTTCCACCGGTTATGGTGAAGCGCTGATGAAAGCTGCTTTCCTGTTAGATGACGGCGAAGTAGAGACCGTGGCACATTACTATGCGGCAGCATTTTTCGATCCCAGTGTCGACTGTATCTTAGACATCGGCGGTCAGGACATGAAGTGCATCAAGATCAAGAATCAGACCGTAGACAGCGTACAGTTAAACGAAGCATGTTCCTCCGGCTGCGGCTCCTTTATTGAGACCTTTGCCAAATCCCTGAACTACACCGTACAGGATTTTGCACAGGCTGCCCTGTTCGCAGAGCATCCGATTGACCTGGGTACCCGTTGTACCGTATTCATGAACTCCAAGGTAAAACAGGCGCAGAAGGAAGGCGCTTCCGTAGCGGATATCTCCGCAGGACTTGCTTACTCCGTTATCAAGAATGCTTTATTTAAGGTGATCAAAGTATCCGATGCATCAGAGCTGGGTAAAAATATCGTGGTACAGGGCGGTACCTTCTACAACGATGCGGTGCTTAGAAGCTTTGAAAAAATTGCGAACTGTCAGGCCATCCGTCCCGACATCGCCGGTATCATGGGTGCTTTCGGTGCAGCGCTGATCGCCAGAGAGCATTACGAGGACGGTTACGTGACCACCATGCTGGATTATCAGAAGATCTGCGACCTGCAGTTCGAGACCAGTATGGCAAAATGTAAGGGTTGTACCAACAACTGCCGTCTGACCATCAATAAGTTCTCCGGCGGCCGTCAGTTCATCTCCGGCAATCGTTGCGAACGCGGTATCGGTGGTCAGAAGAATGCCCATAATGTACCGAACTTATACGAATATAAATTACATAGATTATTCTCCTATGAATCCCTGGACGTCGACAAGGCTCCCAGAGGTGTGGTAGGTATCCCCAGAGTACTGAATATGTACGAGGACTATCCGTTCTGGTTCACATTCTTCACCGAACTGGGCTACCGCGTGGTGCTCTCTCCCAGCTCCAACCGTAAGATCTACGAGCTCGGTATTGAGTCTATCCCGAGTGAATCCGAGTGTTACCCGGCAAAGCTGGCGCACGGTCATGTGACCTGGCTGATCCGTCAGGGTATTAAGTTCATCTTCTATCCTGCGCTGTTCTATGAGCGTAATGAGTTCGAAGATGCGAACAACCATTACAACTGCCCCATCGTTACTTCTTATTCCGAGAATATCAAGAATAACGTGGAGGAAATTGCCGGCGGTGAGATCACCTTCCGCAATCCGTTCATGTCCTTTAGAGATCTGGGAACAGTAACGGATGCACTGACGAAGGAATTCACCGAGATTCCCGCTGGCGAGATCGCCGCAGCCTGCGAAAAGGGCTGGCAGGAGCTGGCGAATGCCCGTCACGATATGGAGAAAAAGGGCGAAGAAACGCTGGAATACTTACGTCAGACCGGCAAGCGTGGTATCGTGCTGGCTGGCCGTCCTTATCATGTGGACCCGGAGATCAACCACGGTATTCCCGAACTGATCACATCCTACGATATGGCAGTGCTTACCGAGGATTCCATCTCCCATCTGGCAAAACCGGAGCGTCCTTTAATCGTATCCGACCAGTGGATGTATCACTCAAGACTTTATGCCGCTGCAAGCTATGTGAAGACGGTTGAGAATCTGGATCTGATCCAGCTGAATTCCTTCGGCTGCGGTCTGGATGCCGTCACCACCGATCAGGTGAACGATATCCTCTCCGGCTCCGACAAAATCTACACCTGCTTAAAGATCGATGAAGTCAACAACCTGGGTGCGGCACGTATCCGTATCCGTTCCCTGTTGTCCGCGATCCGTGTCCGTGAGAAACTGGGCAAGCACCGCACCATCCGTTCTTCCGCTATTGAGAAGGTACCGTTTACCGAAGAGATGCGCAAGGATTACACCATCATCTGTCCGCAGATGTCCCCGATCCACTTTGAGATCCTGCAGCCTGCGTTCAATGCCTGCGGTTACAATTTCGTCGTATTGGACAATGACAACAAGCACTCTGTGGATGTAGGTCTGAAATATGTTAACAACGATGCCTGCTATCCCTCCCTGCTGGTAGTCGGACAGATCATGGAAGCTCTGCTGTCCGGCAAATATGACCTGAACAAGACCGCCATTATCATGAGCCAGACCGGTGGCGGATGCCGTGCGACGAACTATATCGGCTTCATCCGCCGTGCCCTGAAGAAAGCAGACATGGAGCAGATCCCTGTCATCTCCCTGAACCTGGCGGGTATCGAGAGCAATCCCGGCTTCCATCTGAATGCGGATCTGATGCTGCGTGCAGCGGTAGGTGCCGAGTTCGGTGATATCTTCATGCGTTGTGTCTACCGGATGCGCCCTTATGAAGCAACTCCGGGGTCTGTGGATGCCCTGCACAGAGAATGGCTTAAGAAGGTACAGGATTTTGTATCCGCAAAGCATATCAGCATTGGCAAGTTCCGCAGGATGTGTACCGAGATCATCCGGGATTTCGATGCGGTTCCGGTGCTGGATATCAAGAAGCCACGTGTCGGCATCGTTGGCGAGATCCTGGTAAAGTTCTCTCCTGCCGGCAACAATCATCTGGTAGAGCTGTTAGAGAGCGAGGGTGCGGAAGCTGTGGTTCCCGACCTGCTAGACTTCATGCTGTACTGCTTCTACAACCAGATTTACAAGGCAGAGCACTTAGGCACCAGCAAAAAGACCGCGAAGATCTCTGCACTGGGCATCTGGGCCATCGAGCATATCCTGCGCGGCTCTGCCGTGAAGGCATTTGAAGAAAGTAAGCATTTCGATGCACCCACCAGCATCTACAAGATCGTCTCCTATGCGGAGCCCATCGTATCCATCGGCAACCAGACCGGTGAAGGTTGGTTCTTAACCGGTGAGATGGTCGAGCTGATCAAGGAAGGCGTACCGAACATCGTATGTACCCAGCCCTTCGGCTGCCTGCCGAACCACGTCGTAGGTAAGGGCGTTATCAAGGCCCTGCGGAAGGCATATCCTTCCTCGAACATCGTGGCCATCGACTACGATCCCGGTGCCAGCGAAGTCAACCAGCTCAACCGAATCAAGCTCATGCTCTCCACCGCCCAGAAGAATCTGAAAAAGGGCGAGGGTGTGGAATAAAGAAACTATTTTTGATATGTGGCGGTGGCTACACCCGCGGCAGGCGGGTGTTTTTGACATCCCAATTATTTTTCACCAATTATTTTTTCTTAACAAATCTCTTTTCAAGCTTCCGTATATCATGCTATAATGTGTTTTAATATTAAGCAGCCGCCGTCCTAATTTTCTGCATGGTTTCATGCCGCACGAATCATAACACTAATTACCCGTGCGCAGCGCCTGTGACATCGTGATCTCCGCCTGTATGTAGTGACATCTACGGCACAATACATATGTGCAGTTTCCTGTTGGACATTTTCGCTATAAGCTGTTTTTGAGCTGTTTTAGTACAAAATTTCTTATATTTCTTCTTTTTTTGTATCAAATTTGCCTTTTTTATTAAATCTGATACAATTCCCCCTTTTTTCACTTGAAAATCCATTGTTTTTGTATTTTTTTCCGCTATTTCCCCCTATTTACACCAAAACATTTCGAAAGGAGTTTGCATGATCCAAAATTTAGACGCCCACCTTAACAAATTGCAGGCACAATGTGACTACCTGCGTCACAAGCTTTCTACTTTTCCGGAAGGAGAATTATCTATTCAAAAAAATGGTTCTTACCACCGCTGGGTTATTAAAAATAAGGAGCAGTCTGTATATTGCTCAAAGTCAAATCGTTCTCTCGCGGAAGTTATGGCTTTAAAGAAATATTACTCTCTTCTACTGTTTGAAGCCGAAGAAGAACTCTCCCTGCTCAATTTTTATATAAAATCCCATGAAAAAAAGAATTCAGCAGTCAATCGTTCCAAGCCTCTGACATCCTCTGACCTGTTGGCAGAGTCTTCTCCTTATTACCCATTACTGCAAAGCTATTTTGCAAAGGACAAGCTTCCGGTGTCTGCGCAGAAATGGTGTGCGGAGAGCTATGAAACTAATCCTTCTCATCCGGAAAATCTGATCCATACCACGCTGGCCGGGCATAAAGTCCGATCAAAATCTGAAGTTATCATATCGAATCTGCTCTATACCAACCAAATCCCTTATCGCTATGAAGCGGCGCTGCCGTTAAAGGAGTTCACGGCTTATCCGGATTTTACGATTTTACATCCGGTTGCGAATAAAATCTTCTACTGGGAGCATTTCGGTATGATGGATAATGTGCCTTATTGTGATACTGTCTGCAATAAGCTGAAAACTTACTGCTATAACGGAATCTTCCCATCCATGCAGCTGATCACCACTTATGAGACAAGCAAATGCCCCATTTCCACAGATCAGGTGCAGCAGATCATTACACAATATTTCCTCTAAATCAATAATTCCCTACATAAATATTCTCTTGACATTGACTCTATTTCTTAATTAAAGGTAATCAATCCTATCATTTTCTATACAGCAAAAAGGACCGGTTCGTCCGGTCCTTCTGATAAACCACAATATGCTATTATGACGCATTTGCTCTGCGGCTCTCAATATACTGCTGTAAGACTTCCGTGACTTCCTCCGGTGCAAGACCAGCATCCTCGATGATGTCACTCACCGCTTCCAGTTCTTTACGCTTCTTCTGTTCAAACAATTCTTCTAACTCACGCTGTTCTGATTCCATGCGGATATTTAACGCATTGATCAGTTCCTGTTTTGCCTGGATCTTTTCCTCCAGGGATTTTCTCTGTCCTCTTGGCATATACTGTGTGCTCCTTTCCTGATGGCAATCCTATGGATCCGTGGATCATGCTTCCTACCGCGTGATCCGATAAAGCATGGCCATTCATCAGGGATCACAGGTTCCGTAGGAACTATCATAATCTATCATGAATGGCCTGATATGTTACAGTATATGGACAAGAATGTAAAAATATACCATATTTCCGGCAATATTATGCTGCTCCGGAACGGTCTCGCGAATCTGTCAGCAGATATCATTCTAAATTATCTACCGCTGCTTTTAACTTATTCAAGGCAAGCTCCAGCGTAGCTTGGGGGCAGGCGATGTTCACACGTTGAAAAGCGGCTCCGCTGGGTCCGAACATGGATCCTCCGTCCAGCCAAAGTCCTGCTTTGTCCACGATGAACTGATCCAGCTCCTCACCGGTGATTCCCAACTCACTGCAGTCCAGCCATACCAGATAGGTACCTTCCGGCTCCACCAGATGAATCTGTGGAATCTTCTCCTGTAAAAAATTCCGTAAGAAATTCAGATTCTTAAGCAAATAAGCTCTCAACTGATCCAGCCAGTCTTCGCCTGCACGATAGGCTGCTTCACACGCCACGATCCCCAATGCATTAGGTTCATCATAACCGGTCTTGTCAATCTCTGTCTGAAATGCTTTACGAAGCTTTTCATTGGGGATAAAAATATTGGATATCTGAAGTCCCGCTAGGTTAAAGGTCTTGCTGGGCGCCGTACAGGTCACAGTAAACTCAGCGAAACGGGGATCCACGGTGGCAAACACCGTATGCTCATAACCGGGATAGACAAAATCGTTGTGAATCTCATCGCTGACCACGATCACATGGTGGCGCAGGCAGATCTCTCCCAGTTGTTGCAGTTCCTCTACCGTCCACACTCTGCCCACCGGGTTGTGAGGGTTGCACAGAATAAACAGTTTTATATGTTCCTGCTCAAGCTTACGCTCAAAATCTTCAAAATCAATCCGGTATCCGTTATCTCCACTCTGCCCGGCCGTTTTCTCATAGATCAATGTATTGTCAACTACTCTCCGGTCATTGTCACGGATAATATTAGTAAACGGATAATACACCGGATTCTGAATCAGTATAGCATCTCCCGGATCAGTAAATGCCTTAACCGCTGCACCGAGAGCAAATACCACACCCGGAGTCTTCACGATCCATTCCCGCTCCGTCTTCCAATTATGATTCCTCTCCATCCAGTTTATCACAGCATTGTAGTAAGCATCCTTTGGCTGGGTATAGCCGTAGATTCCATGTTCTACCGCAGCATGAAGACTCTTCGTGATCTCTTCGGATACCGGGAAATCCATATCCGCCACCCACAGGGGCAGCACATCTGCCGGCTTTCCTCTCTCCACCGCAAAATCATATTTCAGACAATTCGTTCCCTTCCGGTTCGTAATCTTATCAAAATTGTATCTAGTCATACGAATTCACTTACCTTTCGTCAACCTGCAAACTTTCTGCCTGTGGCTCCAGGCTGCAGATTAAATTTTATCGGTCGCATGCATTCTTCCAGACCTTCTGCACGCCCTGACACGCCGCATCGTTGCTAGCCCTCTGTGAAGCTCTCCACAGAGCTGGCTGAACTACTATGTATACCAGGTTACACCCACACTAAGCAAACGCCTGCTCTAAATCTGCCAGCAGATCATCAATGTTCTCAATACCTACGGACATTCTCAGAAGCTTCTCATCCACTCCCAAAGCTTCACGCACCTCTACCGGTACATCTGCATGGGTCTGCTTCATCGGATAGGTCAGAAGGCTTTCCACGCCGCCCAGACTCTCCGCAAAACGGATCAATTTAACGCTCTCCAAAATCTTAACAGCTTTCTCTGCAGAATTCAATCGGAATGAGATCATTCCACCGTATCCGCTGCACTGTCTGTCGATCAGCGCCTTATCCGGTCTCGAATCCAGACCGATATAATATACCTTCTCCACTTCCGGTCTCTGTTCCAGCCAGTGTGCGATCGCAAGAGCATTTTTCTGATGCTGTTCCATACGTACAGCCAGAGTCTTGATCCCTCGAAGCAATAGCCAACTATCAAACGCAGACAGACAGGCTCCTGTCGTCTTATAAATATTGTTCAGCTGCTGATACAGGGCATCATCCTTTACTACCAGGAATCCGGACAATGTATCGTTATGTCCTTCCAGGTATTTCGTACCGCTGTGCACTACAATATCCGCACCTAACGTAAGCGGCTTCTGAAAATACGGGGATAAAAAGGTATTATCAACGATCAGAAGGCATTCATGCGCGTGTGCCAATTCTGCGATTGCCTGAATATCTGCGACCTTCATCATAGGGTTGGACGGAGTCTCCAGATAAATCGCTTTCGTCTCCGGACGTATCGCCGCCTTCACAGTCTCCACATTTGAAGTATCCACACAATCTACCGATATTCCATTCTTATGGCTGATCGTGTTCCAAAGTCTTAATGTACCGCCATACAGATCATCCGTAGCAATCAGATGATCCCCGGGAGAAAAAATCTCCATCAATGCGGTGATCGCTGCCATACCGGTAGAAAATGCCAAAGCTTCCGTTCCCTGTTCCAACAGGGCAACCGTCTTCTGCACTTCATCTCTTGTAGGGTTACCGCAACGGGAATAATCATATCCTGTGCTCTTACCCAATCCCGGATGCGCATACGCCGCATTCTGATAAATCGGCATGCTGATGGCCCCAAACGGATCCCTTCTCTCATTACTTCCCTGGACACAAATGGTCTCTGCTGCAAATGCCATCTTTTTCTCCTCCTATGCCTATGTATAATGTCGTGGTCAAAAGCCATCGATGTTGATACCATTTTCTATATTCCTACTGTTCCAGTAGGTATAGTATATTTTTAGCATAGTAAGAAATAAAAGTCAATATCTTTTTACCAATAAAGCTTCATCTGTTCTTCTGCTTCCTTTTCTGAAATATTGAGTTTATTCTTTAATTTCTGCAACGTATCTTCATAGGTGGCATTAAAATCTTTACACATTATAATAATTCCCCTGGAAATTCCTCGTCTCGTATACTGGTCAAACAATTCGCACATACTGATCTCATCCTCCTCTGCAATATCTAATGCTTTTAATATTTCTTCGGTATCATCCACATTTTTATCCCCGGACAATACCCGTAGTATTTTGATAGTAGCCTCTTTATGAATTATTTTTCGGTCTGAACGATATGCATTCCCTTCTGCAAGATAATCCAACACAATGCGCATATCGCTATGAAAGCGTTCGCGGATCTCCTTCGGGAGATATCGCATTTCCCACACATGAAGCTGCATATCATCTACATATTTCCATGTAGTCTCTGCGATCTTGCTTTTGCTACCGTCTATTAACTGTCGCAAATTGCTACTCGCCTTCCATCTTGCAGTCCCCCAATATAGAACCAGTTCTATCACCGGATATAATCCGTGATTCTGTTTCTCGTACTGCCTGCGGTATTCTCCGCCAATGTATCCCGCTTTACGCAGTATCATGCCTTTATCCACTTTCGTCTGATTTGCAAACAGATACAAGGCTCTTGGCATTCCGCCTGTCACATGGTATTTTGCGACATCTTCCAGTTGATTGTGCAATGTATTCGTGCTGTCTGCATATAGGCTCTCCGTTGCAGCTGTAAGCATCTCCTCGCCGGTCACCACCACAGTTCCCTCATGCAGTAATGCATTCACTATATCCGCCGCTACATCTGCATAACTTTCAAAATTCTTCGTTACAATATCGTTCAGTTCCAATAAATACTCCTTTCCTGCTCATTCCTCTTACATTGTAAAAAGTGAATTTCACGGCGATATGCCTCGAACTGCACACAGGGTGCGATAAAATGATGCCCATATATGATGCTATCCTAATATATGGTATCTTCGAAATCTTATCTATACAGACTTTCTGTAGATGTGATTACTATATCACAGAGATATCCATTCTGCAAGGAAATCCGGTAAAACAAGTGCTGAAAAACTATACAAAAACAGAACTGTGGAAATTAGTTATTTCTCACAGCTCTGCTTTTTGTGCAATATTACTTTTTTAAAGTTTAATCCAGTTCAAACAGTTCCTGGGCGCTGATGGATAACTCAGCTATTCCGCAAGGAGTTACTTTTGATCCATTATCATACACGGTATAGACTCTTGCGTAGATCGTAGCTGCCTGCGCTCCTTCGTTCAAAATCGTCCCGGAAGTGTCGGTACGAAACAGTCCCATCTCATCCGAAGAATATTTCAAGGTATAGGTCGCGCCGTTTGTAATCGGGTAACAATTCATAACTCCATTGCGTTCTATCGGTGAAATTATATTTCCATTGCTATCCGTGATCTTGAGGCCATTCTCTCCATCCGTCTTTAACCGCAATACCTTTCCTGTGATTCCGTCTACACTAATGGATCCGGCCGTATCATCTGCACAGGATTTGTAAAATTCAACGCATAACTGCTGTCCACCTGCCAGAATATTGTAGTCATCTGCCTGGAAGTTGACACTGATGGTTCCGTTATTCTTATCATCCAATACAATATGGTTGACCGGGTCATACAGCATATACACGGATTGGATCTTGCTGCCGCTTTTATCCTTAAATCTTACGGAAGGTGCAGTCACACCGGCATTATACGCTGCAATCATCGTATTAACAAACAGTTTGATCTCCGATTCCTTACTGGGCGTGGAATGTCCCGCTCCGGAATATGTCACATTTCCCATGGTATAGATATAATAATTATTTACCACATCATTGGGTGTGATGTTATAAATATTAGTATCTTTATAGTTGCCGCCAGCCACACCGGAAATACAGTACCACACCACAATATCGTTTTTACCGTCTCCGTTACGGTCCAGCTCCATATTCGGCTGTAACCACTGGTAATGCGTATTACTGATCTCTAACTGTTCATTTGCAGATATCTGATAAGGATACTGCGTAATCTGCCCTTCATTTACCTGTGTTGCGATCAGCGAGCTGCCTGCGTAATCACCCATCAGCAAATTACTGGGGTAGTTCCAAGCAGGACCGTTTCCATTGTCATATCCAGCCTGTTTCAGCAATGAATTCTCAACCGGGAACTTTACTGTTGAACTGCCTGTTTTCCGCAGATCTTCCAGATAGCTTCTCAGGAAACGGACTACCGTATATTTAGTCAGGCCTTCCTTTTGCATGAGATCATTATCCGAATTCGGTTCCTTGATCTCGTCAAAAGCATAGGAATTTAACGTGTTAAGATATTCCCGATCCCTCTTCTGTTCCTCTCCCGTGGAGTTTTCAACTCTCTGCTGATAATACTCTTTCAATGCTCCATAGCGATCCAGGCCTACGGATGCACGAATGGTCTTATTGAATTCATATCCCCAATACCAGTAGTTTGAATGATAGCTTTCCGCATTTCCATTATCGTTATACGGGATCACACTTTGAATATTATTGACATATGAAGTAGTATCATGGGTGAACAAAATACTCTTGCCGGATTCAATGTAGTCTCTGACAGCCCAGCCAACAGCCAGATTTCTCTTAACATTCGCCATAATTCCTGGGGGAATTTCTTTGCTAGGATCATATGCGCCATAGGTATACCCAAACTTATAGGCGTCACCGAAGCCTAGTATCAACATATCATACTGCTGGAACAGATTGTAGGACTCCTGGTATATCCTCTGTATATCAGTATCCGAAGTCCCGCCAATTTTCAGCTTATTATTTACAAGATCGGTTACACTCATACTGTCAATGCTCGTGGACGGAGTTACCGTTCCATCCCAGCTGACTTGATCCAAGCCTACTACATTCCAGTCAGTTAACCCATTAATGTACTTGGAAAAAGTAGAATTACTATTATTCTGTTCGTAATGAAGATTCCAGTTATTATTTTCACTAGACAACAACTGCAATACACGGATTGTCTTTTTCCCACTTTGCTGCGGCACAGATGTATACCCTGACTTGGCAGTTCTCACCAGTCTGTCCGCATTATCGTAAAATACCAGCTTCCATGGAATAACCCCTACATATTCCTCCGGCAGAGCCCGGATCACACGATAGGTCTCCCCGGTACGCAATTCATATCTGTTTCCGTTTGCCGTTGCAATCGGCTCAACCTTATTCCACTCATCTCCCTTTCTTATATACACAGTAAGACCGCTGACTTCTTCCGATGACGTATATGTCTTACCCTCTACATAATCAGAGCCGGAGAAACGACCATCAGCATTTTTATCTACGAACAGTTTACAATCATAGGTAGTACCTGTCTGTGATATGGCAGCATCATTCTGCAGATTAAAAATATATTGCAGCTGATATTTTCCGTCTATCTTCTCCAGAGAGCCACCGTTGCTGGCACCGTTCTGATTAGAATTATATTTCAGCTCCTGCGGATAGGCTGCTCCGTAAGTAGTTACCCAGTTGACGGAAAGCTTTGACAGATTCAGATAATTACAAAATACGGATCTACGTGCAGATAATGTGGTTCCTAATTGAGTATCTGCTGTATTATCTGTCAGCTGACTCTCTGTAAAAATATTTTTCTGCCAGTATAAATACTGACCATTTTCATCTTTCTTCAGAGCGAACTGAACCAGCTTGTAAAAATAAGAATTTTTGTCCAGCGTTGCTGTTGATGCAACAGGTATATTATTGTTATCCACTTTAATAAACGTATCCGCAATGACCACCGGGTATCCCGCCTCAATGAACTGACAGAATTCCTCATATCGGGTAGAGTTCATATCATTGCCGGGACCGCGATAGACATCTGCACTCTTATTCGTTGAATCATCATCGTTAGTCTTATTGTGATCCAGCGAAGAATCCTGCAGTCTGTGCCTTGCATTATACGTCTCCCTAGCCTGCGTAACATTCTCCGTTTTCGTTTCGGTGGCATAGTCATAGTAGTCTCCTACGTGAGAATAAATCAACCCTTTCATCTGTGGATCATTATACACAGTCACACCATTTTCTGTGTTCATCTTGCTGACCCGGGCTCCGAGATAGATCATGTCGTACTTTTCATTCAAGTCCTCGATCTTACCTATAAATTCCGCAGATGACATTTGTGTAATATTGATCGCAGATGCATCATAAATTCCGGTCATCCCCATCATATTGACCACATCAGTCTGCAACTTACTTTTTAACGTATCGCTAAAATCATAGCAGGGTTCCAGATCCAATACACGAATAGAGGATTTCACCGTGACTCTGTGCATGTACCAGTTCAATATATATCTGGTAATAGAAGCCTTACTGATCTCTTCATCCATCTGAGCTGCATTGCTGTTGTTTTTCTTAGCCAGGAAATTCTCGTACTGAATCTCTTTTAATACTGCTCCAAAGGTTGCTGCTTTCGCCGCATTCCCTTTACAATCAGTCAGGAAGTCAGAGGCAACATATGGCGTCGCACTGTCATCATTCAGATAAACATTGTCATATAAAGCCTCTTTCACGGAATCGCCCAAGCTAAGCGAAGCTGCCGTCGGACCGTTCCAATAAGCATCTCCCTGTGAAGCAACTTCTTTGGCAATATTGTCATCGGAAACCTTCAAGATCGTCAGTGCCATCTGTGTCAGTATCTTATTATTCTGATTATTATTCGGCTCCTCAGCCAGTGTTTTATTTTGGCTGTAAAATCCGTAATCCATGACTACCGGTACTCTGTCTGCATTATTCCGCTCACCAGTAGTATCCTTAATGCCGAATATCATCTTCGTCAGAGCGGTTGCTGCTGAAGTCATATTCACAGATTCCGCTGCATAACTTCCCCTGCCGGAGAGATAGATCATATCCACATTGTCCAGATCTACGCCATAATAAGCCTGTTCCCCCGGATTCACCAGTTTCGCCAGTTCCTCCACTGTCAACGTTGTCACTTCAATCTTCAGTTGATCAATCTCTCCGCCAGTACTGGAAGGACTGCCGCTCTCATACCGACTGGTACCGGACAGATTCAGGACCTGCTTTTTGAACCATTCTTTATTATTAATGCCACCATTGTACCTGATGGTCTCCAGTGCATTTTCCCTGTCATCTCCGATAAAGTCATAGGTCTGTGCAGGGTCGAACCCGGTATCTCCCTCTGTCTTTATCTTCACACTGGAGGCAGTTATCCTAATATAGCTTCCTGTCTGGTTCTCAACATAACTGTCTTCTATCCGATAATCACCATCAGCGCATAAAAATGCATACGATACATAATAATCACCGTTTTCCGTTACCTTAACAAAGCATGCATCTGCAATGGATTTAAAATTATATACTTTGTTAGCAGAATCCCAGACAGCCCATAATATAGCCGGTTTTGAGCCATGATTCAGCAGATATAAGTTATTACTTATATCTACATTTTCACCCGATGCAGCATAGGTCTGTACCGGAGCAGCAGTATTCTCTTCTGTTGAAGACATCGCAGGTGCAGTAGTTAAAGTCTCCGGTTTATATGACGGGTCATTGCCGGATGTCGTAGCTGCTAAATATGCCTTACTCTCCATACCTTCTGCCTGGTCAGCAGCTTGTGCCTGCACACCGGCTTCTGTATGGTTTTCTGTTTTCGTCTGCCCACCGTTTTCTGCCTGGTTTCCTGCTTGTGCCTGTCCACCGGCTTCTGCCTGGTTTCCTGTTTTCGTCTGCACACCGGTTTCTGTCTGGTTTCCTGCTTCTTCCTGCTCTCCTGCTTCGATCTGCACCGAAGATGTCGTCGAGTTCTGTCCGGTCTCCGCTGCAGGACGATATTCTTCAGGAAGATCTTTACCTTTTACAACAGTTCCCAGATATGTATAAGAATCCGCTGATCCATTTTTCTGATACAATTCCAGACCAATATAATCATCAACATTTAATTCCGATGTGGAAGAACCTGTGGGCACCGCCATAGAAATATCCAGTCCATAAGTGTTCTTCGTCTCAGCTACCGAACCATCACTCAGGCGGATTTCCAATTGTCCACCCGTTCCGCTAATTCTAGAAAATGTCGGAATAATACTTTGTGCATCCCGGTTCAGATCCGTTGCCTTAACCATCTCCGTATACCGGGCATAGCGGAGCTCCGAAGTAGGCTCATTGTCATTCAGCTTACGATATGTTGCACCATGAAGCACATAATTATATCTACCGCCAACTCCTCGATAAACAAACCGTCCCTTCAGATCCTCGGAACGACTACCATTCTCTGTTTCCGTATAAGACGATACTGTAATCAGACCATTGGCTCCAACAATGTCACTTCCCGCATTTGCCGCAAGGTTCGCCATTGCATTCAGTCTCTCAGATTGAGACGGCAGTTCTGACAGCTTCCTGCCACCGGCAACCGGTTCTTCTCCGCCTATGAGGTAGCCAATGCTGGCATTTTCTTTTGACGGAACAATCTCCAGAATATGAAAGGCATCTCCGGAAGACACCGTATCATAAACTAATTTCTCAATCCCCGGAAGTGTCTTCTCCTGCGCTTTTACTTCCATAGAGCCATAGCTCTGGCAGACACCGGCTGCCAAAGCTATGGTAAGAATTCCTGCTATGTACTTTTTACTGTTTTGCATTTTTCTTTTCATTCTGTTCACTCCACGACTTCCAGCGAATTACCAAGACTCTTTCCATCGTATAGGTATCATCCTCTGGGTGATCCTTATCATAAAAACTCATATATAAATATTTAGCCTTTTCTTCCGATGATATGATAATCGGCACTACTCCTTCATTTGCTCCCAGATAAATACCGTTTTCTTTAGCTCTGGTATTTTTATCAGTGTTACCGGATAATTTTGCCGTCATATTCAATCCTGCCATTTGAGAAGTAAGTCCTTCCCCAGCTCCGGTGCCCTGTGCATATCCATAGAATTTTACAAATATTTCCTTATATGGATAACCATTATATTGATCCGGCTGTATCAATTCCATATATCGCTTTTCGTCCGGGAATAATGGTAACACTTTCGGAATCAGAATGCTGGTATCCGCGATCACATTTCCATCCTTATCCACCGCTTCCAGAGTCATACGATACTCTTTATTCCAGGCAATTGTATGTTTTGCCCAAATATTGACAGTTTGTCCCGTGGCAGAAGGGAAAAGCCACTTCGTCTTGTTAACACCATCCCATCCAACTGAAGGAAATGTTTCATTTCCATCAATCAGTTTACTGAATCCAATGAATCGTTTTCCTTGGGCAACTCCTTCCCATGGTTTAGGTTCTCCCTCTTCTTCCTCTCTCGTCGGTGCCAGTCCCTCTTCTACCTCATTTGCGAATCTCCAGGTTACCTCATTCATCTTGGATTCATCATAATTTTTTAATGTACAGGTAACTTTTCCGTTTCGGTATAAAACAAACTGATCACTGTCAATATACGGTACGTCACTGGTAACCGCAGTTTTCAGGTTAGGAATCTGAATATCAATTCTGGGGGTAACGACAATATTCTCATCCAGATAAACTTCTGCTTCTACGGTAACCGTCGTATTGATATTATTACTGCAATACAATATCTGCTTATATCTGCTCTTGTCTTCTGATTCTCCGAATGTATATCCATTGGATCCCCCTACTACTCTCCAGGAAATCTTAGGATAGGTATCATAATTTGCCCAGGACGGCAGACATTCAATAGTTACGCAATATCCAAATTTTTCTTTTCCACTCTCTGTGAACTTATAAGTAGTCAAAATTCTGGGAATTAATTCTACCGTATACTGTCCCTTTACCACAGTTACCGTGACTAACGCACTATCTGATTTGGTTTCGTCTGCTTTTGCATAACAAGTTACCTTCAGCATTTCAATTCCCAATTTTTCGTTTTCACCAAGTGTAAGAACTCCTTTAAACTGATTGGTATCTCCAATTCTTCCGACATCCGTAAATTTAGTGCCTGTTCCCGCCGTTAATACATCTGTTCCATCTGCCGAATAAGTAACCTTCCAACCTACACCGGCATTAAGCGCAGCTTCAGGTCCGTCCAGTTCACAGATAAATTCGTAAGTCTTACCTTTTTCTCCCTCCACGCTTTTAGGAGTTATTTTTATGGAATCAATTTTACGTTCTTCTACTGTAACAGATGTAGTTGCCGAAATATTGGTATTTGCATTCAATGTACATGTAACAGTTAAAACATTTGCTCCGACTTCTTCATCAGCAGCCACCGTTAGTACGCCATTACCTTTTACATCAAACCTGCTCTTGCAGCTCGTTCCATCCGTTTTCGTGACTGCCCATGTCACGCCTGCTTTTTTAGCTTCTGCAATTGCCTCTGCATCGCCTGTCAGTTCATAACCGAAAATTTGTGTTTCTCCTTGAGGCAGAGTTGGATTCTCAGGATTGATCTTCAATCCCGTGATCCACATATATGCTTCCCTGTCTTCTTTGGACAGATCATTTCTCAGCTTAATTGTCTCGGCAATTGTATATGTCTTCTCCATATACGCAAAGGTCATTTTGAGCACAACCTTCCGGGTTGTCCTGGCTTCGCTGATATCCACATTAAAAGAAGTCACATGTTCAGCCATTAATGCCGGTTTCACATCCTCTGCAGTCAGGTCACCCCAGACAATGGTTTCATTGCCATCGGCATCTGTTGTCACTGTATTTTTAGCTTCATAGAGGTAAATCTGATTGGCAGTATCATAGCCGCTGCCGTCATCTCCCTGCCAGCGGATCATATAGACATTGTCATTGTTATACAGACGAAGCTCGCTGACATTCGTACTGTTGATAACATTGCCGGAGGCATCCTTCGCCGGAGTACCATCCAATGCAACCGCCGCACCGGTGCTATCCAAAAACTGGATATCCTTCTCCACATCAATGATCAGGTCAATCATCTGATTTGCAGTCAGCTGTGCCTCTTCCTGCAGTGTCAATTCCTTGCTTCCGCGTAAATAGGAATTATTCCCTGCAACGATAAAAGCACCGACAGATCCTGCTACGATCGTCATGATAGCCAAAGATACAATGATCTCTACCAGTGTGAAACCTTTTTGTCCAATACGCATAGGAACCTCCTTACTTCGTCAGAATCTTTCCCGTCCTGCCGACAGTTGTAATCTCTATAGTTCTGGAACCGTTTGTAACAACAATCCGCCTGCAATATTCCTTCTCGTGTCCACCGGCCTCATTCGTATTCTGCTCAAAAGCACCTGATGCCCGGTTAAATACCAGATGCAGACCTTTTTCACCGGGTGTTGCATATGGGGTCTTTCCGTCTATTTCAGTTAATGTATACCCTGTTGCCGATGCTCCGTCCTCAAAATATACTTTAATATCGATCGGATCTTTTCCCACGATACGATCTGATACAAGGGTGCCTTTCTGATAGATTTTGGCATGATATTCCTTTCCTTCATAGGTCAGGACACATTCCACATCATTCTGCTCCTTGCCCAGCGTCAGTACTCTGGTTCTTTCGATCGTGGACATGATCTCATCTGCACATTTTTTTACTTTTCTGCCTGTCAACGAAGACGCCGATATCGCCATCACTCCTACCAGGATCGCCATAATCGCGATCACGATAATCAGTTCTACCAGCGAAAAACCTCCGTTATTACTTTTTCTGCCAGTTCTCATATACAATCAGTTCTCCAAGCTTTATATCACTGTTTATGTATGCCTTGCCATCTGAATGGAGATAGCCTTCTCCACCCTTTAAAAACTGTGCTACGGAATACTCTGTCTCAGTTGTTCCCGCTTTATTGGAATAAGTCATTACATGTAATACCGCATCACGGTCAGGTTCCACATTGACATTCTGTCCCAGCGTAATATTTCCTCCCGCCAGTATGGTTCCTTGGAAGTTACTGCTCACTTTTACATTTCCGGTAGCAATGATCAGACCACGGAAATTTTCCGCAGAAGTATATTCATAATCTCCCTGAACCACTACTGCTTTATATTCCGGATCCGCACCGGTAAAATATTTTGCACCGGACTTATCTACAATATTAGTGTCAGCTCTTACAACTCCCCAATAGGTCAGAATCTTCCCTTCATTCACCAGATTGGTGTAGGCATTTGCTGTATCAGCAGTCTCTGAAGGCAATAATTGCTCGTAACTGTCTATCATCTTCTTAGACAAAGCCTTAAATTTGCTCTGATCTGCGGTAAGCAGAGCCTGGTATCCCACATTATTTTTATCGGTTCCCAGTGTAGAAGGATGAAGCTCCGCGGAATGATCCTCACTACATACCAAATTTCCGGATAAATGCATGATATAAGCTCCGGAGGAGGCTTCACGCACCTTGACCGCCTTGGTATACAGGCTGGCATACGCATCCATTGTTTCTTTATTTACGCTGTAATAATCCTGATAATACCGTGCCGCATTGGTTCTGCCTTCTTCTGTTGTACTGTCAAAAGCGACATAATAATAAACCAATGTAATTTTGCTGTTAATGCGTTTAAAGTACTTCTGCACATTACTGCTGTTTAACCCATAAGAAGCCAGTGTATTTCCGTTTAATGCCGCACAAGGCACATCAAATACAACTTCCCTCACACCGTCTCTTACTTTTTTACTTGACTGGTCCCAGATCAGATCATAATACTGTTCTTTCGTCACCGGATTACTGGATCCTCCCAGAACAGACTTGCCGGAAGCATCCAATGCAATACACTGTGCCGGGATCAGATATGCCAGCTGATCACTCTTCACAGCTATGGACTGACCCATCAAAATATCTTTCACGCCGGTATTCAGAGCTGCATCTTCTCCGGACAGACCGGACTTCGCCGTGTTCAATGAAATATAGGAATTTCCCGCCAGTGTCAGATTTCGAAGTTCATTCAGATATATCTCCGTATCTGTTCCATTCACGATCATTGCACTGTTATCCGCATTATTACGTCCCGTACCAAATCCAATATATTGACCGGTATATTCTCCGTCTATCAGGGTTCCTGCTTTAAAATTATTCCGCTGACCATCCATCCTCAGATCTCCGGCCACATAAATACTATTACCGGCAAAATCAATTTTTCCCACGCTTGCCGTATTATTACCGCCGCCGTGCATCCGTATGGTTCCTGCCCATAGTTCTCCGTATTGGTCACTTGTCAGAGTGGCTCCTCTTCCCAGATACAGATCCTTCGCCACTACCATTCGTTTATCTGCATTTTCATTGCCTGCGGTTTCCTGTAAATTCACCGTTACCCCGGTACCATTTTCGGTATCCGCTTCTTCACTTCCAATAATAAGCCTGTCAGCGTAAAAGCTTCCACCGATGGTATTATTGCTCAAATTCATAGGTGCATCTGGAATGACCTGAATATTGTTCTGTGCGACCATGGAAATTCCGGTGATGGACGGAAGTGTTACTGCCTGTGCAAATTCCATATCCGGAAGCTTGACTCTCAGATCTGTCTGGATCACAGAGACATACCCTGCATCATCCGTATAAGTAACTTTCAAATTGCAAAAGGACAGACCATCTGTATACAGCTTCAGATCTCCCTTAGGAATTCCACTCCAGGTAGGATCTCCTTCCTTCTCCTGAATGAGATTACCGGAAGCATCCTGATAGACACGATAAGTATCTGTTCCTCTGACAGCCTCAAGCACTGTGTTCTGTGCCAACGCTGTATCAGCACTGATATAGTTATACAGCTTGGTCAGATCATATACCGTAGTATCATCCGCCTTATAATATTCCTGCATACTACTTAAAAAGTAATATCTCATTTTAGAATTCTTCTGCTCTTCGGATGTCGATTCAAAGCTCTCCAGTACCTTCGTGTAGGCTCCTGATACAGAGGTTGAAATCTGTCCTTCCATCCCCATCCGGATCTCGTCCAGCACAGTCTCCGCAGAATAAAAGTTATCCTTTGCCTTCAGGTTGTTGGCCTTCATCTGATAATTTAACAGAGACATATACATCAAAACACTGGCTAAAATGCCAATAAAGGCCATAGCTATGATCACAACGACCATAGCCGAGCCCTTATTCGCAGCTTCTTTATGATTTTTTTCAAAATGTCTCCGGAATATATTCATGGTTCTCTTCTTCCTTCCCTACTGTGTCACTGTTCCCGTCATAGTGATCACTGGGTTTTTCGTACCTATGGTACCTTGTGCATATACCTGTACCGTAATATCATACATACGATCAATCTTCTCTGAAGGCGGGGTCAGTCCGCTAGCTGACATAATCGACTTTGCATCAGCTCCCGTTGCCGTTCCTGCCGCTTCAGACACACTCAGATTTCGGAATTTATAGTCTGTATATCCGTTCAGTATCAGGTTGGTTCTTAACTTACATGCTGACTGGATCGATGCACCCGCAGATGACATCCAGCCGGGATAGCTCTCCCGAAGTTCATAAGCTACACGATATGTATTGTTGATCATATCCCGGTAAGCCGTTTCCGCATTTGTCACCCCGGCAGGTAATTCGTCTGTTGTAGGCAATTGCATCACAAGATACAAATTGGTCTCTACATTATCCGGATTGTTTACAATGACAGTATCTCTGACCTCACTACCGGATACGCTTCCCATACGCGTAGGGAGACACACAACAATATTCGCCAGATCAGATATCACTTTACTCTGTACAGCCGCGCCGGCTTCCTTCTGTGCCTTGATCTGTGCCGCCTGTCTTCTCACCGCGTCTTCATTGGAAAAGATCACATAATCCGTGCCGTTCTGCGGATAATCACCACTCAGAGAAGGGTTGTTAAAAATACTGGTGTCGCAGTGATATCGTGTTAATGCAGTCACCAGATATGCATCGGTCTCCAATGTCTCTCCATCCCCCAGATCCAGACTGATCCGGTTGGTGTCTATTGTGATTTCCACAATTTTTTTAACATATTTCGGAATATTTTCCAGCGCAGTATTCGTTGCATAATTGGAAAAATACAAATATGCCCCGATATCTGAATCCGCTTTCTCCGAGTACACAGCATTCAGATTGCCTGCAAGATTCTGTATATCGATCAGGTCTTTCTCATTGATAGTCGTATAAGCAGAAGGATCCAGCGTAGTCACCACATCATACGCTCCGGATGTAGTGCTGCTGTCACGAAATGTATATACCCATTCCAGGTCACCATCGCTGTCGATATCTTCTCCGCGTTTTACCGTGTTGGTAAAGCCTTCCACACTCGCTGCTTCGTAAGTATCTGCCATTTCCCCTAAAGTGTGCGCTTCAAACTGTTCCATCACATCTTCGGCAATTGCTGTTGCATGCATGGTATTGCGTGATTTTGCATTTGTTCTGGCTGATGTAACGAAGCTGTGCAGCAGTGGTACCACTATGATTGACAGGATTACAATAGCAATCAGAAGCTCCACCAGGGAAAAGCCTCCATTATTCAGTTGTTCTTCCTTGGCATGCTTCATACGAATGTCCTCACTCTACATTTCCAAAAAGAGTGTCTACTCCCATACCCATTGCAGGAATATCAGGCTCACTGTATACCTTATCTGTACCTAACAGATAATAGGTATTCAGCGTCATATTACCGGACAGCATTCCTACCGCTTCATTATAGCTGATATTTACACCCTGAATGCTCTTACGCTCCTGCAGGTTATAAATATATCTCACCAGTCCCTTAAAATCGTCATAGGTACATTCAATGCTGATGCTCAAAGGCACCTCATACATATGGGTGTCAGCATAAGCAGTTCCTTCTGTCGTAACAGGGCTATCGGTTACTGTCGTATCAGCTGTGGCAGTCGCATCTGATGCAGCCGCTGTTCCGTCTGTTGCTGCCGCTGTTCCATCTGTTGCAGCCGGAGTTTCTGCTGCATACGGTACCTCTGCCTCTGTTCCAAATGCGATATTCGCTACGTCCGTGCGAGTATAATCCTCTAACGTCTTCACCATCATGATACTGTCTTCCGGTAAAATATCTGCCGGGAAACGATTCTCGAATCCGGTAATATATGACTGCATCTTCTCGGTAGCAGCCAGATAATCTGCCTTACGCTGCTCCAATACCTCAAGCGTAGATACCTGGGATCTCAAGGATGCATTCTGCGTCTCTATCGTCTCCGACATATCATTAAACTTCGCATATACCAGGAAATAAGTCACCACGGCCAGAAGGACTCCCAGTACAGCAATCAAAAGTTGGATTTCGCTTTTCTTAACTTTCATCTTCCTCTACCTCCTACTGTACTGTCAGAGTGTCAGTCTGTTCCGCACTCTCGTCTGTCAACGCTTTATAAGTGCCTGTAATAGAAAAGGTAACGGTTGATTTGCCAGCTTCGTCCTTGCTGTCTGTAATATTGCTGATCTGCACATCCTCGATGCTCTCCATATTGCGGATATTCAGAATCGTTCTCGCTGCTGCAGCCTTACCTTCCACAGTTACAGACATACTGATTCCTTCCATATCCGAACTGAAGCTATTGGTCCAGAAGCTACTGGGTAATATCTGCTCCAGCTCATTAATGAACTCTACCAGATTCTCATTGGGGTTCTCCGTATATTCATACAAATACTGATATTTATCATACTGTGCCGCTGTTGCCAGGTAATCGTTGTACACTGCCTGCGCGGGCTGTAATTCCTCGACTCTCGCCTGCAATGCCACATTCTCCGCCACGGTGCCGAAGTATCTGGTCAGGGAAGTGACTGCCATGGCGATGGAAAGGATCACGCCCAATACCAGTACCGCCACACTGACGAAGGTGTAGTTCGTACCGCTGACTACGGTCATGCCCTTGGCCTTCTGCTGGCTCTTATCGATCAGTCCTACGGGGGCGAGTACTGCGCCCAGGCAGGAAATATAGGCTGCGGGTCTGGTGGAACGGATGGCCTTGCTCATGCCGATCTTGTCTTCCATATCGGACAAGGTATGTACCTTACGCTCCAGGCAGTTAGTGAACAGCTTGCTCATGCCGCTGAAGCTGCCGCCGAGACCGGTGACGAAGGTCTTCTGGATCTGATTGTCACCGTTCCTGGAATCATAGAAATCAATGACACGGCTGACGCCGACGATCAGGGTCTCCAGGGAAGAGGTGATCTTCTGTCTGGCTGCTGTGACCTCCACATTGCCGGCATCTTCGTCTTCCCAGCGCCCGGCATTTTCCTCCCAGAGCTTATCTCCCTGATGGAGCACTCTGTTCAGGCAGGTCTTCTTCTGGAAACGCTCTACCGCGCTCATGGGATCGTTCACGGCATAGACACCGGAAGCGATCATGGTCTCGATGGCATCCTGCACGCCGTATGCCACGGTTCTCTGCAACAGCACCTTACCTGCAGAAAGCACGGTCACGATGGTGCTGTTCTCATCGATCTTGATCATCATGGTAACGGTTTCGGTCTTCTCGTCACGAAGGATCTGGTACAAGCTGTTGCTGCTGTAATCGAAGCACTCAACCTCCCAGCCGCACATCTGCGCCAGCTGGTAATAGCTGTCTAACAGTGCCTTGGGCACTGCCAGTGCCATGACACGCAGCTTCCCTTCCTCGGTCAGTCCGCCTGCCAGATAATGTCCGATCTCATACTGGGTCAGATCCACGGGAAAATAATCGTTCGCATTGGTCTTCACCAGTGCCTCGATCTTGTTCGCCTTCACGTTCGGGATCTGTACCTCACGGCTCGCCACTCTGGTAGAAGAAATGGTGAAGATCACTCTCTTCGTGTGGATACCATTCGTACCCAGTGCGTTCACCAGGTGATCCGCATACTCCTGCGTCGGCTGCAACATACCGTCCACCACGACGCCTTCCGGGGTCTCGACGGTCAATACCTTATAGACCTTCGGTTTCTTCACCTTATAGTCGATCTCGCAGATCTTCGTAAAGGAGTTGCTGATCTCAATACTCAATACGCGATTGTTCATTGCCATGCTTCTACCCTTCCTCTTATCGGTTCTTTATCGTATTTGGGACAGAAAAAGTGTCCCAAGAACTTTCTAATCTCATATCAGATGCAAGTACCCAGTCTCAATGATATAGCCCCAGATACCACTGCAAGAATTCATTGCCCCACAGGACAGCGACTGCCACCCCTGCGGAGAGATACGGTCCCATGGCGAGAACATGTCCTTCGCCGCTTATTTTCATACGGATCAGATGGATCACGGAACCAATGATACATCCCAGTAAAAATGCAAAAATGATCAATTTCCAGCCGAGCAACAGTCCGCAGACCGCCATCAGCTTCACATCACCGCCGCCAATGGCTCTGCCACCGGTAGCGTAGTACAGAATAAGCAAAAATACACTGACACACAGGAAGCCGATCAGGAAATCCAGCCACTGTGTATAGTGGAAGACTCCATGGATCAGCCCCAGTGCCAGTAAAAAAACGTTAAATCCCACAGGGATCTCATATGTTCTGAAATCAATCACACTTAAAGCAAGAAGTGCACTAAACAACAAGCAGTAGACTAGGGAATCCACGCTCATCCCATACTTCCAGAATACGAGCAGGTACAGCACTCCGTTCAGTGCCTCAATGACGGGGTACTGAGCGGAGATATGTGCCTTGCATTTCCGACATCTGCCTCCCAGTGCCAGGTAGCTGAACAGCGGTACGAGATCGTACCACCGCAGCTGGTAACCGCAGTTCATGCAGTGAGACCTGGTCGTTACAATATTCTCTTTTTTCGGGATTCGGTAGATCAACACATTGAGGAAGCTACCGATGGCGATTCCATAAAGGAAAATCACTATGTAGAGAAGAATTGTTGGGAGCATGTCAGGTGCCTTTCAAAATCTAATTATTTTTCTTCCTTATAATTTGCGGCACTTGTCGCTTCGGTCAATACATATGATACTGTACTGCCGGCTTTAGAATCTTTTACAGAGACAGAACATGTTCCATCTGTTGCATTATATGTAACGTAAAATCCATTAACCTTATTACCTTTATAGCTTCCCTGAGGTTTCGGTGCAGTCTTTATTGCAGATGCCATTGTACCATCTCCAACAAATGTAGCTGCAAGATCGACAAACTGTTTATCGCTCCCGTTACCAGTAATTTTACCATCTGCAATATCAGCCAGCACTGCTGTTTTAATGCTCTCAGCGTTCTGAATATCAGTAGACTTTCTGGACTGCTCTACATACTTGATGAACTGAGGTGCCAGTACACCAACCAGTACTGCCATGATAGCAATAACGATGATCAGCTCTACCAGGGAGAAACCTTTGTTTGTTAAGCTCTTCTGTTTCTTGTTCATAATTACATTCTCCTTTTTATGTGTTTTTTAATTTCAGGGTAGTAAGTTTTCCGCCCCATTTATTAATTATCGTCCTGTCCCTACACAGGACGGATAATCCAAAGATACAAAATAATATCTATTTTACAAATTATCGAGTGCTGTATACATGGACATCATAGGCATCATACATGCAGCGATCAGTCCACCGACCACAATTGCCAATACAATAATGATCATCGGCTCCATAGCTGCCATGAGGGACTGCACGGACATTTCTACTTCTTCATCATAATAATCCGCCAGCTTATCCAACATTTCCTCTGTATTACCGGATTCCTCACCAATACGGATCATCTGGTATACCATAGGAGGAAATAATCCACTCTCCTGCAGTGGCCTTGACAGCGGCATACCAATGGTGATCTCTTCCTTGGCATCTTCCATGGCTTCTTTAAAATAGACATTATTCATCACACCTGATACAATCTCCACTGCTTCGATCAATGGTACTCCGGCACCCAACAGAGTACTCATAGTTCGTGCCATCATAGAGGATGCGGATTTTGTGGTCAGTTTTCCGAATAAAGGTGCCTTCAGTGCAATCTTTCCAAAGAAGTGCTTTCCGGCATCTGTCTTGGCAAATGCCCGGATAGCAAACACCAATGCAATAATTACCGGAATAATAATAAACCAGTAATTAATAATCCCATGGCTTAAATTCACATAAAATTGTGTGATCCACGGCAAATCTGTTCCCAGATCCTTAAACATATCTTCGTAGTTAGGAATTACTACAATCAGCATTACGATCGTAACGATAATAGCAACCACACACACTGCAATCGGGTAGATCATTGCTTTTTTCACCATTGCCTGTGTCTTATGGGAACGCTCCAACTGGGTTGCCACACGTTCCAATGCAATCTCCAGACTACCGGATGCTTCACCCGCAGCCACCATGTTCACCATGATCGCCGGGAATACCTTCGGGTGCTCTGCCATGGAGTCTGCCAGGGTCTCGCCCTTTTCCACGCTGATGCGGACTTCCTTCAGTGCCTCCTGTAATCTCTTGTTCTCTGTCTGTTCGCAGAGCATTTTCAGGGATTCGAGGATGCTGACGCCCGCTTTGGTCATGCTGACGAACTGGCGGCACATGACGCTTAGATCCCTGGCCTTGGGCCATCCGCCGATCTGGATGTCGATGTCTTTCGTCAGGAAGCTCTGTTCTCCCAGATCGATAACGGTCAGCTCCTGCCTTCTCAGTTCTGCCATTGCGAGATCTTTGTTATCCGCTTCCAAACTTCCCTTTACTTCTTTTCCAGCCTTTGTGATGGCCTTGTAACCATAGGTCGCCATGTGCCTTCCCTCCAATTACGTCTCTATCTTTAACTATCTCCCCAACTATGCAAGACGGGCCCCTGTCCTGAAAAGGTCCAGGTTTTTGAAAAATTTTTATAAATTTTGATAAATTTCTATAAAATATTGCGGTTTTTATAGAATTATACGTCAAATGATACCTTTACCATCTCGGAGAAGGAGGTGGTGCCGTCCAGTACGTAGTCCGTGGCACTCATACGCAGGGTATGCATTCCTTCTTTTAATGCTTCTTCCTTTAAGATATCGGCACCCTCCCGCTTGCTGATGATCGTCTTCAGCTTCGGAGTGATCTGCATGATCTCGTAGACACCGATACGCCCCTTGAAGCCGGTATTGTCGCATTTGCTGCAGCCGCAGGGCTCGTAGATGGTTACGTTTTCCTCTTCCTTCAATCCCATGAATTCTTTTTCATCCCTGGTGGCCTGCTTCGGCTTTTTACAGAAGGGGCAGAGTCTGCGGACCAGTCGCTGTGCGATAACGCCGATGACGGAATCTGCGATCAGGTAGGATTCGATTCCCATATCCTCCAGTCGGGTGATGGTGCTGGCGGAGGAGTTGGTATGCAGGGTACTTACCACCAGGTGTCCGGTGATGGATGCCTGTACCGCGATGCTGGCGGTCTCCTGGTCACGGATCTCACCGATCATGATGATATCCGGGTCCTGTCGCAGAATGGAACGCAGTGCCGTCGCGAAGGTGAGGTCTGCCTTGGTGTTGACCTGTACCTGGTTGATACCGTCGATGTTCGCTTCGACAGGATCTTCGACGGTGATGATGTTCACGTCTTCTTTGTTCAGCTCGCTCAGTGCGGTATACAGGGTGGTGGACTTACCACTTCCGGTAGGTCCGGTTACCAGGATGATACCGTGAGGATTTTTCAGAATATAGTCAAACTGTTCTAATTCGTAGGGTTTGAAGCCTAACTGGCTCTTGTCGCGGTTCAGGGCACTCTTCGCAGCAAGACGCATTACGACTTTTTCCCCGTATACGGTAGGCAGGACGGATACACGGATATCGTATTCCACACGGTCTACGATCTGGGTGATACGTCCGTCCTGGGGTTTTCTCTTCTCGGAGATATCCATGCCGCCGATGATCTTGATACGGGCGATGATGGCGGACAGTACGTTGACACCGTATCTCGCTCTCTCATAGAGGGCACCGTCAATACGGTAACGGACACGGATGATATTTTCCATAGGTTCGATATGGATATCGGATGCACGCTGGCGGACGGCCTTTTCGATCATATCCTTGACCAGCATTACGATCGGGGAGCTGTTGATATTCTCCTCCGTGGCGATATCTTCCACCACATCCAGCTTTTTCTCTTTGGCGTAGGCAGCCAGTGCCTCGGTTACTTCTTCCTGACCGAAATATTTATCGATCGCCAGCATGATGCTGCGGGTGGTGGCTACTACGGGCTCTACCTGGAAGTTGGTGATGATATTGATGTCATCGATGGCGTTGTAATCCAGGGGATCCGCCATGGCGACCATGAGAACGTTGAAGTTATTTTCTTTGTAAGCAAAGGGAAAGATCTTGTTCTTCTTCAGAACGTTGACCGGTACCAGATTCAGCACTTCCTTGTCCACATTGATGCTCTGGAGATCGATCATGTCCAGATCCAGCTGTTTGCTCAGTGCCTTCGCCAGGTCATCCTCCGATACGATGCCTTCATCTACGAGGAATTCTCCCAGCTTCTTACCCTGGCGGGCGGGATTGTCCAACGCCTGCTGCAGCTGTTCATTCGAGAGAACACCGCTGTTTACCAGTAATTCACCTAAACGGACCTTTTTTCTGCCTAATTCCATGATCATTCACCTGTTACTTTTACATATTTGGGATATCTGCATAATTGTAGCATTTTTCGTTACAACTTACATTTTTTTTGATTCAATACTAAAATAGTATAGCATATTTTAGATTTATGTAAATTGTTTTTAGTACTTTTGTTTCAATTTCTGTAAAAAATTATATTCCCAACTCCTGATGGAAATAGATAAGCGGCGAATATGTATATCTTCTTTTAAATTCCCGCGGATCCATTTTTCTGCTTCCTGATACATGCTGTACATATTCTTCTACAAACGTCATTGCCTCTTCTTTGATACGGTCGAGATATTTTATCGTCTCTTTAAATTCATCCTTATCAATAAGAGCATCTTTTGTATCAATATATTCACTTTTGGTTATGATAACTATTTTGGTGTAATCAAGACCCGATCTATGGGTTTTGGATCTCTGAGTTTTTTTGAACTTAAAAGAATATGGATGTGATATTTCGCTTCTGTATGGCACACATATATAATAATCATAATGTGATTGAAACAGTAAACAATTGTATGCCCGTTGGTTCTTTTTCAATATTTCATGGTATGGTGGATCAGGATGTTCCTCATAGAAACGAGTGGTTAATTTTAAAATCTGATAATCATTTTCCGGTAAATTCATTTTTCCTCCTTCGTAGAATGTAAAAAACGAGAGGCTATTCAGCCTCTCGCCAAATTCTTCATCACTCGGTCAATTTTTATTTTACCGTCCTGTCGGAACCGTCACAGGACTCATTTGATAGATGAAGAAGAACATCTCTGCTCTTAATAATAGTATATACACTTTCTGCTGAAAAAGCAATCCATTTCAATATTTTTTATAAAATAGATTTTTACAGTGTCACCGCGTATTCACTGTCGTACATTTTCTTCAGATTTTCTACGCTGTTATATTTTTCACCAATGCAGAATTCCTTGGACCAGGTCATGTAGTAGGCCCAGGGGATTCTGCTTTTTTGCAGAAGTTGTATGTCCGGGAGGTAACCGATCTCTGCCAGGGCAGCCACTTTGTCACGGGAGGTGGCTGCCACCAGTTTCTCATAGGCATCCGCATAGTCTGTGGACTGATACTCCGGGAGGTAGACATCTATGGATACTACATCCACGTATTCATCTCCGGGGTAGGCTTCCTCTATATCGCAGTTCCAGACCCAGAGCAGGTTGTGCAGGTCTTTTTCTTTTGTGTAGTAATCAAACATCAGGCGGTACAGCTCTCTCGCCACTTCCGCGCCCTTCGCTCCCCACCAGAACCAGGTGCCGTAGGATTCGTGGAAGGGGCGCCAGAGGATGGGGATGTTCTCGTCCTGGAAACGTCGCAGGATGTCTGCGATCACATCCATGTCTGCGTAGAACGCTGCGCGCTCCGGGGTGCCTTCCTGTAATACTTTCGTCGCATCGAAATCGGTATGCTCGGTGTAGAAGCTTTTGTCTCTGCCGTCTAAGGGCGAGAACCAGTGGAAGGTGAAGGTCAGGATACCGCCGGTGGTATAGTCTGTGCTGTTCTCTGTACCCGTGTCGTTCACTTTATCCGGGCGGTTCGCTCTTGCCCACTGCAGGGCGGTCTCTGCCGTGCCTTTATTCTCTTCCACTTCCTTCAGGCATTCCGGGGAGGCGTCTGCATAATTGATATTCGGAGAATACGCCAGCAGTTCAAAACCGCGCAGCTTTGGCTCTTTTCCGGTGGTCTGCCGGATATAGGCAATCTCCTCACAGGGGATGGTCTGGGTGTGCTGACCGGTGATGATCTGCTGTCCCGCTGTATTTTTGAGGTATTCCAGTAATTCTTTTGCTTCTTGTGTTGCTTTTACATCTGCTGTTGTCATATTTTTCTCGTCCATATATACTCTCTTTCTCCTCCATACCCGAGACTTCAACTTACCTCGGGTATACAAGCTTGTTTTTCCTCTCTATACCCACGCCTACGACTTTCCTCGGGTATACAAGCTTGTTTTCTCTCCCCATACCCACGCCTACGACTTTCCCCGGGTATACAAGCTTGTTTTTCCTCTCCATACCCACGCCTTCGACTTACCTCGGGTATACAAGCTTGTTTTTCCTCTCTATACCCACGCCTACGACTT
>OGJW01000045.1_pt1 | contig 62747 bp, 44 predicted proteins | sample 1572361 | NCBI WGS metagenome assembly OGJW01 (sample SAMEA2582078, study PRJEB24529) | metagenome | biome: Human gut stool | place: China | collected 2011 | reverse complement strand
TTGGCTGGCAACGTAAAGCTGCTTAGCCATTATCTCAAATTTTAACGAACTATTGCTTGTAGAACGCCCATAGGTAACGGAGTCGTAAGAAAAGTCTGTCTAAGTTCATATTTTCACCTTATATTATATATACTACATAGCCTCCTGCATCATCGCCCTCATCTGCTTGCGAGAGGTGAAGAGCTGAGACTCCACGGTGCGCTTAGACACCTGGAGTTCTTCTGCAATGTCGCCAGCCGTCATGTCGTCGAACAGACTCATGCGATAAACCTTGGCACAGGTTGGCGAAAGCTTGTCCACATTCTGGTTCACGATACGGAGAGTATCGTGATACTCGGCAAGGCGCTCTGCATGACTATGCTGAAGTTCCATCTCATACATCTTGCTTTCCTCCATCTGATGACGAAAGATGCGGCGGCGGAGAACATCCTTCACCTTGTTGGCGGTGATGGTATAGGCAAACGACTTGATAGTTGCCTCGTTAATGATACCCTCAAAGGTTATCATCTTGATGAAAGCATCCTGTACCAAATCCTCAGCCTCCTCGCGGTTACCCAAGCGGGAAGTAGCGAAATTGACGAGTTCGTTCTGATGAACGGTGTAGAAAGCGGCAATGATTTGCGCCTGGTTATTTGTTGTCTGTTCCATAATCGTTTGATAGTTGTTTTGATTTCTGCTGCAAAGGTAGCACAAACCTTCTTAAACAGATGTATCAAACGTACCAATGATATATGTGAAACGTACCAATCTTATTTCACTACTGATTATCAACTATTTACATCACATAACTTCTTAAGAATACTGCGATGGCAACACGCCGAACATCTCCTTGAAATGCTTGGCAAAGTTCTGCGGAGAGGCGAAACCGGTGCGATAACAAGCCTCAGATACCGTGCATTTCTCCTCTTTCAGGAGCTTCGCCGCCGTCTTCAGTCTCACCGTTCGGATGAAGTCGGCAGGTGTCTGACCCGTCAGTGATTTCATCTTTCGATAGAGACTCATTCTCGACATTACCACATCAGTAGAAAGCGAGTCGATGGTGTATTCCGAGTTGTCGATGTTCTTCTCGATGCAGGCGATTACCTCCTTCAGGAAATCCTCGTCTGGCGAAGAATCGGTCACCGTCTTCGGGTCGAGTGAGATACTGTGCGAGAAATCTCGCTGGCGTTTCTCCTGCTTTTCCAGCAGATTGCTGATACGCGCCAGAAGCACCTCCATATCGAATGGCTTGGCGATATAGGCATCGGCTCCCGCCTTGTAGCCGGCAGCTCTGCCCTCGTCTGTACTCCATGCCGTGAGCAGGATGATTGGGATATGCGAGGTTTCGATGTTCTCCTTGATGCGGCGGCACATATCCGTGCCGTTCATCCTTGGCATCATCACATCACTCACGATGATGTCCGGATTTTCAGCTTCAGCCATCATCGCGCCTTCTATTCCATCTTTCGCCGTCAACACCTTATTATATATACGGCCCAATTCCTGGGAGAGGAAGTGAGAGAAGTCTTCATTATCCTCCACCACCAGCACAGTCTTCTCTATCTTCCGGAAAGTCTGTACCCCCACGGCACCATCCACCACATCAGCCATCACTGGCGATGCGATGCGGTTCTCCTCAGAAGCCTCCTGCTGCACTTCACGCTTCAGATCGGCAGGAATATCCACGATAAACCGGGACCCCTTACCCTCTTCGCTTTCCAGCGAAACCTTGCCTTCGTGCAACTGGATGTATTCATATACCATATTCAGTCCGATACCCGAACCTATCTGTTGCGAGCTAGAATCCTGCTCCGTACGATAGAATCGTTCGAACACATGCCCCTGCTCTTCCTTCGGAATGCCGCAGCCCGTATCTTCCACTATGATATGGGCGCATCTTCTGCTATCCAGGATGCATTTCTCCAGACAAACGTTCACCTTGCCGCCTGCCTTCGTAAACTTGAAGGCATTGGAGAGAAGATTGGTCAATATCTTGCCCACCTTGTCCTTGTCGAAATACATAAACAGCCCCTCTGTCTTGTCTTCGAAAGCCAGGCGGATGTTCTTCTGTTCTGCCAGAGGCATGAACTTCATCATGGTATATTGGATAAACTCATTCAGATTTCCACTCGTCAGATTGAGGTGTTCTCCGTTCATCTCCATCTTGCGGAAGTCGAGAAGCTGGTTTACCAACTGCAGCAGGTCGCCCGCATTCCTGCTTACATCGTTCAGCTGATGGCGGGTTTCGCCATCCGTGGTGCGCTTCAGGATGCTTCCTATAGGCGTGATGATGAGCGTGAGCAAGGTGCGGAACTCGTGGCTGATATTGGTGAAGAAGCGATACTTCATCTCCTCCAACTCCTTGTACTTCTCATTCTCCATGCGCTTGCGGTTCTGCTCAATCTTCCAGCGGAATCCCCATACCAGAATGGCTACAAAGAGTAAGAAATAGATAAGCTTTGCCCACCAGGTGGCCCACAAAGGAGGCTGTACCTCTATCAGCAGCGTAGCAGGCTGCCTGCTCCACACCTTGTCGAAACCGGCAGAATAAACCTCCAGTTCATAACTGCCAGGAGCCAGGTCGGTAAAGCTTGCCCTGCCCACTCCATCCTGCGGATTGATTTCCACCCATCTATCGCTCAATCCCTTGAGCCTATATTTATAATAGGTGTGAGTAGGCATGTCGAAATTCAGACCCGAGAAGAGGATGGTGATGAAGTTCTCTTGATGCTTCAACACCAGCTGCCTGGTAGCTTCCAGGGTAGAAGTCAGGATGATTCTTCCATCCACCTCCCTGCCAGGCAACACCTCCTGATTGTTCACCCAAAGAGAAGTGAAGATAGGATGACCCGTATATTTCATCTCCTTCACATCAGCCGGATTGATGACATAGTATCCGCCTTGTGTGCCGAAGAACAGGTTGCCGCCCGCCAGATGCCCCACCGACATCCAGCCGAAATTACTCTGCCCTAACTTGTTCTGGCTATCAAATACCATCAGCTTCAGGTCGCCATCCGGCAAGCGCTGGAATCTGCAGAGTCCATTAGGTGTGGTAGCCCATACATTGCCATATCTGTCTTCTATCAATCCACTTATCATCTCGTTGGACATTCCCTCAGCCTTTCCGAAGAAACGGGAAGACTTATCCTTAGGGTTAATCACGAAAAGTCCATTGAGCGTTCCTACCCATACCCATCCCTGATGGTCGATGAGCAAAGCCTTGCAAGGTCCATTCAGCTTCACCTGTGTAGCCTCATCATCTACCAGATCCTTTGGGAAAAGGGCACGCCGGGTAGTTGGCGAATACACGAACAAGCCTTGGGTAGCTGCCACCCAGATTCGATGCAGGCTATCTTCCTTAAAGTCGTTAACCACCTTATATTTCTCCAGCGCCTTGTTTTTCAAAGGCACGATTCGCCTGTTCTGTTCATCAAAGCATCCGATGCCTCCATGATAATTCACCCAGATGCGATGCTGGCTGTCTTCCAGAAATCCACGCACGATGTCGTAGTTAATGTCTCTAGAAGGAATGCCACCCTGCATGAAGTGATGAATGGTCCCATTCTCCCGCAGGAACAATCCCTGGCGGAAACTTCCTGCCCAGATTCTTCCCTTGCTATCCATCATGCTTCTGATAATATCGGAGCCACCCAAAGGGATAGGAGAAGCCTGATGATTCAGGGCATCCAAGGCAAACAAGCCTTTATCAGAAGATAGCAACGGCAAGCCATTCGGCAAATCGTTGATGCGATAGCCGTTCATCTTCAGACCCATGGCTACAAAAGGGAAATAGGCAAACTGCTGCATGTTGGAATGATGGAGACAGAGTCCCTTGCTCCATAATCCGAGCAGCAGATTACCTCTACTACAGGCGATGCCCTGGATATCATCTATCAAGGTCTCGCCATCCAAGGTATGAATTTCAGAAAGAAGAGAGGTTTTGCCATTGGGAGCGATGGTCAGAAGACCTGCCTGTCGGATGCTGGCATACGCCGTTCCATCTTCTGCAATACTGAGCACAACCAACGCTGCCGCTTCATTCTCATACCGATGCAGCCAATGATGGGTGGCAGTCGAAGAAGGCTGATAGGAAGCCACGCCGTGGTTCCACATCAGCCAAAGCTGATGCTTGTTCTGTGCAAACTGCATGAAGTCGCGTACAGGCACCTCTCCCAGCCAAACCCGCTCGGAAGAAATCGTCTTGGTCATGGATGCATTCATTCCCTTCACCCAGCCATCTGCATAAAGGAACCAGTGGTTTCCATTGAAGTTGCAGACATCACGCAATCCTCCGATTCTTATCTTTATCTGTCGGCATTGATTTTCAGCTTCTCCCAATTTAGAAGCCTTCACCATCAGCATCTTTCCCGATGCGGTGACAAACCATAGGTCTTTCACCGAATCGATGAAGACATCACGCACCTTTTCCTTAATGCCCATCGAAGCCAGCAAGCCCTTGACATCCCGCACGTAGGCATCCTTCGTCAAATCAAACACGAGAAACTTTCCCAGTTCCTTGATCCATACCCGCTGTCGGGCATCCACATACGCCGTGGATAACGCCGATACATAATCAACAGCATACCCCTCATCACCCATCGGAGGAACCGAATGGAAGGTGCAGCCATCGAAAAAGGAAAGACTGGAGGATGTTCTGACACCCAACCTTCCGTCAGAAGTCCAGAAAAGTGCCTTCACCTCATCATCCGGCAAGCCTTGGCTCGTATTGATGAGGCGAAAAGAAGACTGGGCGCTAGCCAGGAGATGGCTAACGAAAAATACTATGAATATAATGTATAGACGCAATGTTTTCATCTTGTCGTTATTATTGTTTTTATCTTTAAGATGGCAAAAGGATATACACCCTTTTGCTGAATAGAACGCTGCAAAGATAATGGTTTTCCCAAACTACACCAAAAGTTTTTTAGAAAAAGACACATTTTTTTGCTTTTTACGTAAGTATATTCTGCAGCACATACGTACCAAAGGCAAAATAAAACGAAATTTTAAACATCAAAACCTACAAGAAAGATGAAGAAACAGCTTTTAGTTTTGCCGATGTTGTGCTTGGCAGCAAGCCCATCGCTTCAGGTTTCTGCAGCGGAGACGCTCAGCATGAGCATCCAGCAGCAAAAGGGCAATACCATACAGGGTATTGTAGTTGACCAAAACGGTGAGCCTGTCATCGGCGCATCGGTAAGAGTGAAAGGTAGCAAGAATGGTACCGTCACCGATATCGATGGCAAGTTTACACTCACTAACGCCAATGGAAATGTAGAGATTTCATATATTGGCTACAAGACTCAGACCCTCAAGAATCCTAAGGGTGGCAATCTCAAGATTACACTCTCTGAGGATAACAATGCCTTACAGGATGTTGTGGTAGTAGGTTACGGTCAGCAGAAGAAGGCCTCCCTTACCTCTGCCATCACCCAGATCAAGGGTGAGGAAGTATTCAAGGACCGCTCCGTTTCTTCTACAGCCGTAGCCCTTCAGGGTGAGATTCCCGGTTTGACCGTTACCCGTACCTCTACCCGTCCGGGTGCCGAGGGTGCAGCCTTCAAGATTCGTGGTGATATTTCCATCAACGGCAACTCCTCTCCACTCATCATCATTGATGGTGTTACGGGTTCCATCGACGAGTTGAACTCTATGAACGGCAACGATATTGAGAACATCTCCGTATTGAAGGATGCTTCTGCAGCCATCTACGGTTCACGTGCTGCCAGCGGCGTTATCCTTGTTACCACCAAGCGTGGCAAGGAGGGCAAGGCACAGATTTCCTATCATGGTTCCTTCAGCCGTACCATCGATGGTATCCAGTCGCCATTGACCAACACTAGCGAATGGCTGGATATGTTCTACGAGGCTCAGTATAACGATGCCAAGGTTAATTCCGGCGCTACAGATCCAGAGACTATCCACAAGAACATCAACTGGTGGATATTCAACAGCTTCGGCGGTCCAACACTCGACGAGACCGATATCGACCCAGAGACTGGCAACCCTACCGTCTATAAGGGTGAAAAACTCTTCAATGCGCTCCGTGCAGGAAAGATACTGACTCTGCGCAATGGTAACAAGATAGAGCGCTGGGATACCAACCAGAATATGATGGATGCCCTCTACGGACAAGCTAATTCGCAGAAGCACAATGTCAACATCTCGGGTGCAGACCAGCGATTCGGCTACAACCTCTCCCTGGGATATGAGAGCGCACAATCACAGCTGAAACCAGCTTACGACGGTCAACGCAAGTGGAGTGCCCGACTCAACTCCGACTACAAGGCAACAGAAGACTTGAAGTTTTCTACCAATATCGCCTACGAGAAGCGTCATCGTCAGACTCCTTCACAAGACCTGGGACAGGGATGGATGGACCAGTGGTTCTGGCCTATCTACAATGAGAACGGCGACCCATACGATACCTTCTCTGGAAGCAGAAATCCTGTCGGCGGTTTGCTCAATGGTGGAACCTATCACTACTATCTTACCACCTTGCGTGGCAACGTGCAGGGAACTTACGACTTCCACAAGCTGCTCAAGGGACTGACCCTGACTGGTAACGCTGCCTACAAGATGGTAGAAGAGAACAGTCAGCATACCTATTATAAGGTGCAGTATTACGACTGGGTTGGTACTCCTACAGGTAACAAGAAGAGTCCTGGCAGCATGGATCAGGTTAACAAACGTTGGGAGAACATGAACCTCAGCGCCATGCTCAACTATAAGAACACCTTTGCCAACGTACACAACGTGGCAGCCATGCTGGGTATGACCGCAGAACAGGAAACCTACAAAGGTCTCTCCGCATCCAGAAACAAGGGACCTCTCTTCGAGGGTTCAGGTCTGGAAGACTTGGATATGTTCCAGGGTGGCGACAACAATGGCGCAGGCGGTGGAAAGAATTCATGGGGATTGGTATCTTACATTACCCGTCTGAACTACGATTACGACAATCGCTATGCTGTCGAGTTTCTGGGCCGCCGAGATGGTTCATCCAAGCTGGCAACCAACCAGCGCTGGAAAAACTTCTACTCAGTATCAGGCTACTGGCGCATCTCTGGCGAGAAGTGGATGAAGAGCCTTACCTGGCTCAACGACCTGAAGCTCCGCTACAACTATGGTAAGACGGGTAGCGTGGAAGGCATCGGCAACTACGAGCGTTATGCAACACTCTCTACCGGCAGCACCATCCTCGGTATCAATCCTAGCGCACATACCACCATGTGGTTGGGCGGTATGACCAGCGACCAGCGTAGTTGGGAGACCATCGAGAGCCATAACTTCGGTCTCGACTTCACCCTGCTGAATAACCGCTTGAGTGGATCGTTCGATTACTTCATCAAGAACAATACGGGTATGTTTATCAGCGTAGAGTATCCTCAGGTACTCGGAGCCAGCGCCCCTAAGGTAAACGATGGTAAGTTCGGTGCCCGCGGTTGGGAGTTTGCCCTCAACTGGCGCGACAAGATTGGCGAAGTGAAGTACAATGTTGGCTTCAACCTTGCAGATGCCCGCTCTGAGGTGAAGAAACTCACCAACAACGAGAATGTGCCAAACGCAGGTTTGAACTCCAACAGACTGATAGGCAAGCCTCGCAATTCCATCTACGTATATAAGACCGACGGACTGTTCCAAAATCAGGCAGAAGTAGATGCATACTACGATAAATATTATTGGAACGCTGACCACACAGGTCCAAAGGAAGGCAACATCCTCCCAGCTCCCGGTAAGCAGAAGACCAATACCCTCCGTCCTGGAGCCCGCAAGGTGGTTGACCTCGATGGTGATGGTGTCATCACCCGTGATGATATTTACTATGCAGGCGATGCAGCCCCACGTCTCTCCTTCGGTATCAAGGGAGGCTTGGAGTGGAAGGGTATCGACTTCAACATGTTCTTCCAGGGCATCGGCAAGCAGAAGATTCTGCGCACAGGTAATATGTATGCACCATGGGTTGTAAACTATACAAGACAGAATGTATCCTTCATGGGCAAGATGTGGAGCGAGGAAAAACCGAATGCCGAATATGCCATAGCCTCTCGCGACGCGGCCTTCAACAGGTGGAACTATCAGAACAAGGACGTGAGCGTACAGAACAACAAGTACATCCGTCTGAAGTCACTCGTTGTAGGCTATACCCTGCCAAAGGCATGGACCTCAAAGGCTGGCATCAACAAGCTGAGAGTTTACTTCTCTGGCGATGACCTCTGGGAGTGGACCAAGGTAAAGGATGGATACGATCCAGAATATGGTGAGGCATCCAACAATACCTTCCCATTCAGCCGCCAGATCACATTCGGTGTCGACTTGACGTTCTAAAGTGAAGAAAAGAAACAATTATTTTAAAAGGAAACAATTATGAAATCAAATATAACAAAATTGTTGATGGCATCAGCACTCGTAGCAGGCATGACCTCCTGTAGCGACTTCCTCGAAAAGGAACCTCTATCAGCAGCTACCGAAGCCATCGCATTCAAGAATGCAACCCAGTTCCAGCAGGCTGCCGACCGCTTTGTTGACCTGATGGGTGGTTGGGACTACAATAAGTGGGACGGCGGTACCGACATCACAGGTCTCGGTTCCAATGGCGGCGGTTCTGCTCCAGAGAGCAGCGGAAACTGGAACGACAACTACAAGAACATCCGCCAATACAACATCCTGCTGAAAAAGGCAGATGAATACACCGGTGACAAGAAAGCCATCAATGCCTCGGTAGGTACAGCCTACTTCTTCCGTGGCATGGCTTACTTCGAACTGTTGCAGCACTTTGGCGGTGTACCTGTCATCGACCATGTACTCGATGTAAACGACGAGGCACTCTATGGTCCTAGAAAGAGCCGCTACGAGGTATTCAACTTCCTGGTAGCCGACCTCCGCAAAGCCATCGAACTTCTCCCTAAGGAGACTGCCATCGCTGCTGCCGACAAGGGACGCATCAGCAAGGAGGCTGCTCAGGCTTACCTGGGAAGAGTACTTCTCTATGAGGCAACTTGGGAGAAATACGTACCAACCATCAACTACGACCTGGATGGTGACGGCACCGAGAAGGGGGCAGGTACAGCCAAGCCTCAGGGTTATCCATCTGTTACCGACATGCTGACCGAATCAAAGAACATGTCGAAGGCGGTGATGGACGAGGCAAAGAACAATGGCACTTATGCCCTCTGGAACGAGTGCGACTCGCTGAGTTACTACTACCTCTTTAATATAGACGACAAGGGTGGCAACGTATCCAACCCTTGGGGAAAGGGAAAGAGCACCAACAAGGAGTTCATCATCTACAAGAAATATGACTACGACTTGAAGCGCGTGGGCAAGAACATCGGTCATACCGTACAGACCTGGCAGGGCGTGGGCATCAGCACCCAGTTTGGCGAGTCATTCCTCTGCCGCAACGGATTGCCTATCCGCATCAGTTACACAGGCGACATGAAGGACGCCCAGAACAACCCAGAGTTTGAGGGATGGGGAACCTTTGCAGGCGAGTACCACAACCGCGACTACCGATTCGTAGGCAGCACCTGGTGTCCTGACCGTGTAAGCTGGGGCAACCGCCCGGAATACAGCACTCCTCATACTGAGGCTGACGGCAAACCTTATCCAGAGCCATTGATTGTAAAGAACAATGATGAATACGACTCGTCAGATCCTGCTTACTCCAGCGTTCGTGGTGTGTTCCATCCAAGTCTCCGTGGCAATACCACGTTCTATGGATACGGCTGCCGCAAGTATAATCCGGAAGGAACCCGTGCAGACAAGACGGAGTCACCTGACTGGCCTATCCTTCGCCTTGCCGAGGTATATCTAAACTATGCCGAGGCAACCTGCGAGCTGGGCAATGGTCTGATTTCTGATGCCGACCTTGACATCTCCATCAATCTGCTCCGCGACCGTGCCCGTGTAGCTCACCTCACCAATGCCCTCATCAAGGATGTATGGGATGCAGGATGGTGGGATTACAAGACCAACAAGACCGTCTGCCACAAGATGACCATGCTCGATGAGATTCGCCGTGAGCGTGCTTGCGAACTCTTCGGAGAAGGCTTCCGCATGAATGACCTGAAGCGTTGGGGTATCGCACAGATCAACCTCCGCGGACAGAAGCTGGGTCGCCACGTATTGAATACTGCTTACACCAACAACAAGTGTAACGACAACCAGTACTTCGGCGAGCCTTGCTACTACCCAGAGAAGTATCCTACCCAGTATGGTTTGTATGATGAGAGTGCCGGCGTAAGCAAGGATGATCCAGACTATGGCCGCACCATCGCAGTACTCGCAGAGAACCTGCATTGGACCCAGCGCGACTATCTAGAGGCTATCCCATTGCAACAGATTCGTTTGAACCCTGCATTGAAGCAGAACCCAGGTTGGTAAAATCACAACGCGACGAATGGAAAAATAAAAAAGCCCTCGAGAGAAAAGTCTCTAGGGTTAAGGAAATTCTTCGTTCAAAAGCTTTGAACCTATGTTCAAAAGTTCTGAATACACATTCAATACTTATGAACGTACATTCAAAGCTTTTGAACGGAGATTTTTATTCATAATAAAAACAAGTATATTATCCAAGAAATACTCTTTCTATATGAAAAAGACAATAACAACACTAATGCTGTGCCTCATCACCCTATCGATGACAGCCAAGGGGCATACGGCGGCGAATAACCGTCTGGTAATAGCCAAAGCACCTGTTGGCATTGAACTCAAGAAAGACTTTGAGGTAAAAGCCCGCATCGCAAACGGCGAATGGAAAGACATCGACACCTACGCCTTCAAGGTAGACAGAGTGGCGAATGCCAAGCACAATGCAGAGGTTACATCCGTGGCTAAGTTTGAGTTTGAAGGTAAAGTAGAAATACAGGTAAAGAGCATTGCTCAGGATATCAAGAGTTTCAAGGTTCGTCCTAACTCCTACGGAATAGAGGCTAAGCAAGAGGGCAACACGTTGACGTTTACGCTCGACCGCCCCCGCTACCTCTCCGTAGAAATCAACGGCAACATCTACCAGAATCTCCAAATCTTCGCAGACAACATTTTAGAAAAGCCAAAGGTAAAGAAGAAGAAAGACCTGATGTATTTCGGACCGGGTGTTCACGATTTCAAGGGCGATTCCATCCACATTACATCAGGCAAGACTGTTTTCATCGATAACGGAGCCGTCATCAAGGGTTGGTTATCCACCTATGGCTCTAGGGATGTAAAGATTCTCGGTCACGGCATCGTAATGCCGGGCCATCACGAGGGTATCATGGTGAGATACAGCAAGAACGTGTATATCGACGGCCCTCTCACCACCCAGTTGCCTATCGGCGGCAGCGATTCCGTAACCGTAAAGAATGCCAAGGTGATGAGCTGGTATGGCTGGGGCGATGGTTTCAACATCTTTGCCAGCAACAACGTGTATCAGGAGCATCTCTTTGCACGTACCAGCGACGACTGCTCCACCATCTACTGTACCCGCAAGAACTATAATGGCGGTTGCAGGAACATCACCATCAAGGATTTCGTGATGTGGGCAGACGTAGCTCACCCGATCATGATAGGTCTGCACAGCGAGACGCCTGAGAACGAGGAAATCAGCAATGTGCTCTATGATAACATCGACATCCTGGAGCACACCGAAAACCAGATAGACTATCAGGGTTGCATCGGCATCAACAATGGCGACAACATCCTGGTAAAGGGCGTCACCTTCCAGAACTTCCGCATCGAAAACATCCGCAAGGGAATGCTCTTCAACATGCGTGTTTGCTTCAACAAGAAGTACTGTTCTGCCCCAGGCAGAGGCATCGAGGATATCACCCTGCGCAACATCGCCTACACCGGAGAAGCTCCCAACATGGGCATCATCGCCGGTTACGACCAGAGCCGCAAGGTGAAAAACATCCGCTTCGAGAACTTCACGATTAATGGTAAAGTGATTTCGGATGATATGCCTGGAAAGCCAAAGTGGTACAAGACTGCCGACATGGCGAATATCTATGTGAACGACCACGTGGATAACATTACATTCAGCAAATAATTCTACTTACAATCTACGTTGATATATATATAAAGAAAACGGCTGCCCCCTCAGTGATGAAGGAGCAGCCTTTATTGTGTTATGCCTTTGCTTTCTTTAATCTGATAATCATCTGTATGAAGCTTGGAATCATGATGCAGAGTGAGAAGCCTACGGCATAATACATGGTCTTCTCATCGCCATGGAAGAGGTCGATGAGCTTGCCGTCGCTCTGCGGCATGATATTGGCAAGTACATACGCCATCGTATTGTTCACCCAGTGGAGCAGGATGCCCGGAACAAGACTCCCGGTGCGATAATACATCCATCCCAGAAGCAAGCCCATCAGAAGGGCATTGATAAACTGCGCCAGGTTGGCATGAACTACTCCGAAGATGGCTGCGGAAATCATGATGGCTACCCAATGGTTCTTCTTGCTCATGATGCCCAGCAGGGTGCGGAGGATGGCTCCACGGAACACGACCTCTTCGGCAAGAGGCGCCAGGATGCCGATTGCTACATAGCCCCAAGGCTCCTTCATCAGCGAGGTGAATATCTGCTGGGTATTCTCATCCATCTCGATGCCCAGCTGTTCATAGAGGAACGACAGGGGGATGATGGTTCCCAGGGAGAACAATGCCACCCAGAGAAGTGTGCCCCAAGGCTTGGAAAGCAGATAACTGCGGGTAAGCGGCGTCCATTTCGTCTTCAGGAAGATGATGAGGGTGATGACACTGCTGAACACCTGAACAAGCGCCGTAAGAATGGCGTTACCGCCCGTACTTACTGACTGAAGCGTTGCCTGATAACCTTCACCCTTGATGCCTGCCCAGATTCCAACACCGGCATACATCATGATGATTTGTACTACTATAAATATAATAAGGTAGAGGACCACATCCGTCAAACCTCTCTTTAAATTAATCTTTGCCATTGCTTTTATAGTTTATAATTAACTGTTTTATAGTTAATAGCATTCCTGCTATCATTCCACTTCCTTTTCGAAGAGATCCAGCACGGTCTGCTCATCCATCTTTAGTTGCGCCGCCAACTCCTCGGGACCATCAAACTTCCGTTCGCCCCTTATTCGCTTCACGAAGCCTACGAGCAGGAGCTGGTCGTAGATGTCGCCATCGAAATTGAAGATATGCGTCTCCAGCGTTATCTGCTTGCCATTGAAAGTAGGACGGTTGCCCACATTCATCATTCCCCGCTTCCATACCACCGAATTCTCCAGTCTTACCTTTACGGCATAGACGCCAGGAGCAGGAATCAGCTGTCCGAAGTGAGAGATGTCGAGATTGGCTGTAGGGAAACCGAGCTTTCTGCCTTCATGGAATCCGTTCACCACCTTTCCGATGATGGTATAAGGGAAACCGAGGCACTGGGCTGCCATCTCCACTTCTCCCTCTTTCAGGAAAGAGCGGATTACGGAAGAAGAGATATTGATGCCATCTATCTGGAAGGCTTCGTTCCTGATTACCTCAATGCCCATCTCCTTGCCGTAGCGCACGTAATCTTCGAAAGTCTCCTCGCGGTTGTGACCGAAGCGATGGTCGTAGCCGATGAAGAGTTTCCTTACGTTGAGATGGTCGTGGAGCACCTGCTGCATAAACTCTCTTGCCGACATGGCAGCCATCGCCTTGTCAAAATGCAGCACCACGGCGTTATCCACTTCCGTCTTCGAAAGCAGCAGCAGCTTGGAATCGAGCGTGCTCAGCATCTCCGGCTGATAATCCGCCTGCAAAACCTTGCGGGGATGCGCATCGAAGGTGATGACGGTGGATTGCAAGCCATCCTTTCGTGCTGTCTCTACGAGATGATGAATCAGGAACTGATGTCCACGATGCACCCCGTCGAAGAAACCGATGGTTGCCACACATGGCGGCAACTGCACGGTATCGTTATAATGTATTGTATTCATTCTATCTTCTCTTTGCTATCATTCTCTTAAAAGCTCTCCACAGCTCGCCCACCCAAAGTACAACGGAGGTTGAGCCGATGATGAGCAGCCACTCGTGGAGCGACAATGGTGTGGTGCGGAACATTTCGCCACCGAAGGTAACGATGATCCACTGACCCACCAATACCAGTACAAGCACCAGAATCATTCCCTTATCCTTCAGGAAATGGCGGAAGGCGGTGTGATGACTCATCAGCGCCTTGGCATTGAAGAGGTTCCAGAACTGTATCATCACGAAGGTGGTGAAGAACATGGTCAGTTCATGCACATCTACTCCACCCTTGCCTCTGCGCTCGCAGTAAACCAGCAGGGCAAACATCACGAGGAAGAAGACGATGCCGCAGAACAGGATACCGAAACCGATACTCTTGTTGATGATGAAATCGGATGCCTTGCGTGGCTTCTCCTTCATCACCTCGTGAGATGGAGGCAATGAGGCGAGCGCCAAGGCTGCAAAGGTATCCATGATGAGATTCACCCAGAGAATCTGGGTTACAGTCAACGGCATTTCAGTTCCGATGACAGAGCCACCAAGCACCAGCAGGAGGGCTGCCACGTTTACTACCAACTGGAAGAAGAGGAAACGCTGCAGGTTGCGATAGAGCGAACGTCCCCACATCACGGCGTTGGCGATAGACTTGAAGGAATCATCGAGCAGGGTCATATCCGAAGCCTCCTTAGCCACGGAAGTTCCCGAACCCAGCGACAAGCCCACGTGGGCATAGTGAAGCGCCGGAGCATCGTTGGTACCGTCGCCTGTTACGGCAACCACCTCGCCACGCTTCTGGAGCATGGTCACCAGTCGCTGCTTATCGGTAGGACGGGCACGGCTCATCACTCGGATATCCTTTGCCCGTTCGTAAGCCTCTTCATCAGAAAGAGCCTCCCACTGTTCACCCGTAATCATCTGCTGGTCGAGCGAGGTCAGAGAGCCATCTGCTCCGATATTCTCAGGTTCATCTTCGAAGACACCTATCTGCTTGCCTATCTCCAAGGCGGTGGCAGCCGTATCACCCGTAACCACCTTTACTTCGATACCCGCATGGCGGCACTCCTGCACGGCAGCAGGAACATCCGGACGGATAGGATCGGCAATGGCTGCAATGGCCTGCAACTGAAGGTCATTGGCATCGAGAAGTGCTACCACTTCGGCAGTAGAGGTTCTGGAGGTTCTCATGATAGAAGTTTCTATCTTCTTATAGGCGAACGCCAGGGTTCTCATTGCCTTATGCTGCCACTCGTCGAGTTCTTCGGCAGTCTGTTTCAGCATTCTATCTTCGATGATGCATTTCTTCATCACGATTTCAGGCGCACCCTTCACGAAGAGATAGGTCTCGCCATCAACTTCTGCCAAGGTTGCCATCATCTTTCTCTCGGTAGAGAAAGGCAACTGCTTGAGCACGTTCACCTGCTTGCGGAGTTCTTCATAATCCTTACCATGGGCATCGAGCCAGAGCAGGAGAGCCGACTCGGTAGGATTTCCGATAGGTTTGCCGTCATTCAACTCGGCTGTAGAGTTGAGGGCGATGGCAGTATCGAGCAGCGCCTCATCGCCCTGCTTGAGTTCCAGAGCGCTCACCTGCATCTTGTTCTGGGTAAGCGTACCGGTTTTATCGGTACAGATCACGGTAACGGCACCCATGGTTTCGCAGGCATGGAGCTTGCGCACCAGATTGTTCGATTTCAGCATTCTTCGCATGTTGAGCGCCAGAGAAAGGGTAATCGCCATCGGCAATCCCTCCGGCACCGCCATCACAATCAGGGTAACAGCCATCATGAAGTATTTCAGTACGATTTCTGCCATATAGAAATAATCCTTGCCGCCCCATGCCGGGTTGGTGAGGATATCGTGAATCAGGAAGATGAAGAAGGCTGCCACAGATACCACGGAGCCTACCTTGGAAATCATTTTTGCCAACTTATCGAGCTGCATGTGAAGCGGTGTCTCCACCGAAGTCTGTTCGGTAGATTTCTTCGCCACCTTACCAATCTCGGTAGCATCGCCCACGGCAGTAACCACGAACTCGCCCCTGCCATTCATCACCATAGAAGAGCGGAGCACGACGTTGCGAGGATAGGCTCCATCGCCGCCACCTTCCAGCGTTTTCTCAGTAATAGGTTCACCCGTAAGTGAAGATTCATTCATCTGCAGGTCATTGCAGACGATGAGTTCGCCATCGGCAGGCACCTCGTCGCCCACTTCCACGAGCACCACATCTCCCACCACCACATCGTGGCGTGGAATCTCCATCACCTTACCATTGCGGCGCACCTTTACCGGCTGCTCTTCGCTGAGCGCCGTGAGCAGATTAAACTTCTTAGCCGCATCGCGCTCAAAGTAGAAGCCCACGGTGGTAGCAAGGAAAACAGCCACGAAGATACCGATGGTCTCCATGAAATTCTTTTCGATGAAAGCGAGGATAAGGGAAACGAAAGCCGCCACAAGGAGTATCTGGATAATCGGATCGCGATACTTATCCAAATACAGTTTCCATAATGAGGTACGTTGAGGAGGGGTGAGCACGTTTTTGCCATGCTGTTCCCTACTCTGTTTTACTTGTTCGTCGGTAAGACCGATTCTTTTGTTTTTGTCTATGTCCATTTCTGAATAGAAATACTTTTCTTTTGTACGATTAATAAGTACATACGCACGTGTGCGCACATAATTTGGTGCAAAGATACGCTATTTTTCTGATTCAAGGAAAATTTTTAAGATTTTATTTGGTTATTTGCCTAAAATCTAGTATCTTTGCACTCGAATTTGATAAAAATTCAATGGACTTGTAGCTCAGTTGGTTAGAGCAACAGACTCATAATCTGGAGGTCCTAGGTTCAAGCCCTAGCTGGTCCACAAGGTTAAGCATCTGATTATTAGATACTTAACCTATTTTTATTTTTGGGCTTTTCTGGATTAAGAAATACAACCACCAGAGCTTTTCCTCTTTATTTGCTACATTGTTGACTGATTGTTGACTAATTAAATTAAACGTAACATGCTGACAATCAAAGCAGAAATTAAAAAAGGAGAGCTTAAAGCAAATGGTACTTACAATGTAAAGATACGCTTTACGCTCAATCGTAAGGTGAAGAGACTATCATCTAGTCTTTTCGTTTCTCCAAAGGACTTAACTAAATCTGGAGATTTCAAGAAAACGACCAAGATTTACAAGGAGATTGAGAACTTAGTACAAGGGTACAAGAACAAGTGCAATGAAATGCAGGTTGATTTAAACAGCTATTCTCTTGATGATATTTTCAAGCACCTAAAGTTTGAGGATATGAAAGACAAGGAGATTGACTTTATCGACTTTTCCAGAAAGTGGATAGCTAAGGCTACCATAAAAGGAGCAAACAATTACAAGACCGTTCTCAACTCACTCACTTCATTTATTGGACGTGACAGCCTCAACATTTCAGAAATCAATTTATCCTTTATCACAGGATATGCTGATTATATAAAGAAATGTAGAAACGCTAAAATAGAGAAGTTGGAGAAAGCAGGGAAACGTGTTCCATCTAACAGAATGATGTCTTTATATTTAGGCAGTTTACGACACCTATTTAAGGAGGCACAGAAGGAATATAACAACTACGACAATGGTTTGATACTTATTCCATCATCCCCTTTCGACAATTTCAAGATTCCTAAACAGGAGGCAACCCGAAAGAGAGCACTTGATAAAGCCACCATCAAGAAGATTTATGCTCTTCCATATAGGAATACAAGCAAAGGCATCAAGGGGACGTGCAGATACGACCTAGCTAAAGATTGCTTTATCTTATCCTTTGGACTAATCGGCATGAACTCTGTTGACCTTTATAACGTGACAGATTACAAAGATGGTAAGCTGACATACTACAGAACCAAGACCAAAGCACGTAGAAATGACAAGGCGAAAATGGTGGTTAATGTTCCTCCAATGCTGAAACCTTTGATTGAGAAGTACAGAGACAAATCTGGCAAACGAGTCTTCAACTTCTATCAATATTACGCAAACGACAAAGGCTTCAATAAGGCGATAAATCGAGGCTTGAAAGAAATTGGCTCAGAATTAGCTATAGATGATTTGGAGTTTTACGCTGCAAGACATTCATGGGCTACCCTAGCCATCAACAAGGTTGGCATAGACAAATTCACTGTCCATGCAGCACTCAACCACGTTGATGAGTCTATGAGAGTGACCGATATTTATATCGAGCGAGACTTTCAGAACGAGAATAAAGCCAATGGAAAGGTCGTAAAATACGTTTTTGGGACAAAATAATAAAGATTTCCTCATTTACATTTGCGTAGGTGAGGATTTCTTTTTAATTTTGCAGCAAAAATTACAGATATGGAAACAAAGAATAGCATACCATCTATGCCATATTGCCCAAATTTTATAAATATGGACCTTATGGATATTATCAATTATCCATCATTCAAATACATAAATGAGATTGGTGAACTTCTTTTTAAAGACGAATACCACCTAAAAACATACCTATTTGCATACAGATATTATTTTGCTTCAAACGAACTCAACTACATATATGAACAAATCCTATCAAAGCCAAGCCATCAAAACATCTGGCTACCAACAAAAGACTTTGAAACCTTTAGGATTTTCACAGAATTTTTCACCACTTCAAAACTTGAATTTTATAATGAAAAAGGAATTGGTGCTAAAATTTGGGAACGTTTCAGCACAGATAGTGAACTAGACTACAAAATCAAGGCTTTTAATCTTAAAAAGGAAGAAATATGGTTTTTGCTCATATTTTTATATGACTATATAGAAAGTTTACGCATAATAATTCCAAATTATGAGCCAAAAAGTTTATTAAATTGTCTTCCTAAAACAACAAGCATCATCTTAAAGAATGAAGATAAAAGAATATGCGAAATCAAAAGTCCTATGATTATAGCGTTTTTGAAATATCTGCCTCAAATCATAAAAGAAAAAGCTATTGATGAGAATTATAAGATTCTCGACAATAGCCTTTTTGCCTTTCTCATGTTGCTACATCAGACAAAAGAATCAACAGGAACTTCTATCGGGCGAACAGGAAAAGCTCTTTTGCTAGACAAATACATGATACAGTTCCTCAAAGATAAGAAAGCTCATAATATACAAATGTACGATAACAACCATCATCCAAAAGGTAGAGAGGCTTTTATCTCACAGCTTATTTATGTACTTGGATATGGAGATGCTATATATAATACAGCTTATACAAAAGGAAAGAGCAGACCACTCAATAGTCTAAAGAGGAAATACGAAGCCCCAACTAACACATTTTCAACACTTTATTAAAGAAGTGAGTACTACAAACGATATGTGGTACTCACTTTTTGCATTTTAAGAGTTTATTTTCAAAAAGCAAGCCCTCACATTATCCTTGGTGCTATATACCTTTTTCCGTACCTTTGCAACCGCAATCAGAGAGGCAAGTGTACATAGCTTTGAAGTTGCAATAACAAGATTAATAAAATTAAATAAACATAATATGAAAAATAAGACTTACAAATCTACAGATTCAACAAGTCAAGAAATAGAGTTGAGTCTTGATGGAACTATCGAACAAACGTTCACCTCTTTAAAATACGGTTTTAACGGAGTTAAGCTTAACAATCCAAACTTATACAATAACGAGGAGGCACATGCTGAGTTAAAGAGCATGATGGAACGAGGAGAAAGACTTTCTCTTTACTTCACCATTGACAACTATGGCATGGAAGCTATATGTGTTGAGAGTAAAACGACTAGTCGTTTCGTCTATCAGTTGAATACTAAAAGTTTTACTTGGTTTATGAAATACTTAACGAATAAGGACACAGAAGACTTTGATGTGAATCCGACTGATATTAAAAAGTCTGAAATTGAAGATGCAAATCAATTTAGAGAAGAGATGCTGATACTCTTCATTGAGAATGAGATGGGGCGAGTCCAATTCACCCCAGAGTTCCGTGACCGAACAGGGAAATTATCTGCAACAGCAAGTTTTCCTTATGGGAACATCTTTTTCTTTATGGAGAGAGATAAAGAATTGGTGGAATATCTAAGAGGCAAGAACCTTATTAGATGATTTATTAACTAAGGTCTGGGGAGAGTGCTAGCCTCTTCCCTACCTTACATAATTAAAAACAATGAATAAAAAAGAAATCACAATCAACAAAGGACAATATCTGTCCGACATCTACAGCATTGAACCTAATACGATTCTTTGCAAGACTCTTACAGGCTTAGGTGCTACATACACTGAGATTAAGGCAAAGCGCAACTCTATCATAGTAGAGCCTAATGTACCTCCTATCATAGGTAAATGCAATGATAAGAAGCATAAAAAAGACAACTTGTTTGCTGTCAAAAAAGATGTCAGCATTTCAAGTGTTGCAGAATACTTATCTCAAACTATCAAGCAAAAGAAGTACATCAAGATTATCTGCACACCAGAGAGCTTCAATTATAAAGTAAAACAAGCTTTTGAAGAAGCAGAATTGGACATGTACACAAACTGTTTCATGCTTATGGACGAGTGTCACAAACTAGTTAAAGATATTGATTATCGTGAGGATATTGCACTCCCCATGAAAGACATCTTTATGTTCAAGGACAAGGCAATGGTTTCAGCGACCCCAATCGTTCCATCTGACCCTAGGTTTGAAGAGCAACATTTTACCCTAGTAGAAGTCAAGCCTAACTTTGACTATCTAAAGCCTATCACACTTGTTCACACAAACAATGTCCTAGAAGCTATGAGGGCAACTATAGAGAAGAGAAAGAACGAGCTTGAATCCACAAGAAGCCTATGCCTCTTCATAAATAGAACAGATATGATTATGCAAGTTATCGAAAAACTAGGAATCAAAAAAGATAGCGTTGTTTTCTGCTCTATCAACAGCACAGTTAAGCTGAAAGAAGCAGGAATAAAAGCTGTCGAAAATTGGGACATTAAGGAACAAAAGCCGTTCATGTTCTTTACTAGTCGATTCTATGCCGCACTAGATATTGAGCTAAAAGAACAGCCAGACATCATGTTTGTGACAGAGCCATATCTATATGAGTACACTATGATAGACCCATGCACGGATGCCATTCAAGCTATCGGAAGATTCCGTAATGGTGTTTCGTCGATAACTCATATTGTCAGCACCAACAAGGATTTTCCTATCCGAGACGAGAGAGGCATAGACGAATACATCAAAGCTAGCGAAGAAGCTTATAACACCATCATGCGCTTATACGATTGTGCTCTAAGTTTGGAATTTAAGAATGCTTACAGGGCAGCTCTAGACCAACTCCCATTTAAGAACAAATTTATGAAAGATGGAGAAATCGACTACTTTGCCCAAGACAATTACAGAGACGAAGCTTTAGTAAAATCCGCCTATAATAACTTTGATGATTTGGTGAAGAGATATGAGCGTTCCCAACAATTTTACATAATTAAGGGAATGCCACTCTATTGGAAGTTTGGGGATAAAGAGCGACTAAAATTAGAAAAGACTTCTAAATATATAAAGCAATTCAGAAAAGAGATTGTTGAAATTTTGGAATCACTTAAAGATGATAGAGACTTGCCAATGGTCAGATACAACATTGAAGAATTGCGCAACAAAGACGCTTTTATTGTCAATGCTTACGACACATTAGGCAAAGAAATTATTGAGCAATGCAACTATAGCGAGAAACGCATAAAGGAAGCCATCATAATGAAAGACTTCGAGAAGAAAAAGAATGGTCAAGAGTGCATTCAGCTGCTAAAAAATTCTTTCCATTCAAACTGTAGATATACATGCTCATTCATAAAGATAGAATTGCTCAGAATTTTTGATTTAGTTGGCATCCTACCAAAAGAAAGAATAACAGCAACTTATATCAAAAAGTTCTTTAGTGTGAAAGAATGCAAGAGTAAAGGAAAGAGAGCTTATCTTATCATAGAAAGTCTAATATAAGGTAGGACATTTTTTCATATTTTTCTTCTATATAGGGGAGAATTGAAAAATGTACTCTTTAAACAGGAATATAGATTATCTCAATATGAGGTCTTTATTTGGAGGATGCCAATAACGGTGTCCTCCATTTTTGCTCAAAAGACATTTCTAATTTTCAAAAATTATGTTCCAGGTACATCATCAATAGAAAAGATTCCTAAAATCTCGCTCTAAAAATTATCATAAATCACTTGGATTTTTCAAGAATATACATATCATCGTCTAAAAAGATGGAACTAGTTTTCACTTTTTGACCATAAATTTTAATAGTTATCTGATTAATCAAACTAAGCCGTGAGTCTCAACGCTTGCGGCTTTTTCGTTTTTATACCATCCTTTAACAAGGGGAGCACAGGGCAAGCCAACCCAATTTTCCTATTTCACCTGACCATTCCAAAACTATCCTACAGCACCTATAAACAGCCTCAACTTTTTCAACCTAGCTAATTAGTTAAAAAACATCACATCTCAAAAAATCAGAAGTTTATAGAAGGGAGAAGAAGACTAAAAATAAGAACTTTACACATTATTATATACTATATGCCCCCTACTTTATATCTCCCCATGTGTTCTACAAAAGACGGTGGACATACACTTAGTCCCCCCTCCTCACTCTTAAAAAGAAAAATAAATATATAAATAGCCCATGTACTAACGCCAATATTTATATAGAGATTATAAACAACATTATTCACTTCTAATTATTGAGATTATGAACAACATTATTTTATTGCCACAGGCACAGAGAGTAAACAACATCGAGGATGGAGTTATCTTGGACGATTTCAAGGCAGAAAATCACTTTATTGAGGCTAATACCCAAGAGGTAACCTTCGAGCACTTGAAGAATGATTGCATCACTCCTGTTTTTGCTAAAGACAACGAGTTGACCATCAACCACGCTGACTTCATCGAGACCATTGAGGATGCAACAAGAACTTTCTTCCATGGTCAAAAGGTTGGAACTCCAAACATTCGAGTTTCCCACGTAATCAAAGGCAGAATACCGGAAGCAGTGAGAAAGCCTGCTAGTCAACTCTTGGATTCAGACAAGACCATCTACTATGAACGTGCAGCATTCAGCATCGACATCCCTACAGTTTTCGAGACTATAATGGGTAACAAGTTGAATCTTTCCATCGTAGGAGTTAGAGCATACAATCAGATGAACTTATATTCAAAGAAATCTCCAGAGCTATTCCGTCTAGCAATAGGTTTCAAGAATCAAGTTTGCTGCAACATGTGCATCTTTACAGATGGTTACAAGGAGGATTTGAGAGTGACATCTACTAATGAACTCTATCGTGCAGCCTTGGAGCTATTCAACAGTTTCAATCCTGCTAGACAACTTCAACTACTCCACTCGTTAGGGAACACCACCATGAACGAACATCAATTTTGCCAGATACTTGGCAAGATGAGACTCTATCAGTGCTTACCTAATTACTATCAGAGAAACATTCCTAAGATGTTGCTAACTGATACACAGATTAACAGCGTAGCCAAAGCATACATCAATGATGAGAACTTTAGTAGTTTTGGAGAGGACATCAACATGTGGAAGTTCTACAACCTGTTAACAGGAGCTAACAAGTCTAGCTATATAGACTCATTCTTGGATAGGAGCCTCAACACCACCCAACTTGCACTTGGCATCAATGCTGCCTTGCATGGTGACGAGCGATATAAATGGTTTATCGACTAACCACAGACAGGACATCTATCAGAAATGGTAGGTGTCCTTTAGTTACTAACTAATAAGCAAAAGACGCTTCATTGATATATGTAGCAATGAGAGAAACTAAGCTGAAATGTTAAATCTCAACATATATTAGAAGAAAGACAGACAAATCCTTGGTCAATCAAACAATTATTGCTAAATTTGCACCAATTCTACAAGGAGTAGAAGTACATATTTAGAATGAGCGTTTGACGTTATCTTAACATAGAATCTGGACAATTCTAACGACATAGGTAACAGGTCAAGGTGCTCATGCTTTCATGTCGCATATATATACCCATATATATAACACATGGAGCATGGGCTATTGTCTGTTTATATGTCGCAAGCAGTCCAGAGCTTTATGTTAGTAAACATCAATAGTCCCCATGCTCCTCTCTTTATGTGTAAAAAACAACTATCAATAAAAGCCTATCTGGTGGGGATATAAAGGCATATAGTACAATATGGGATTCTTTTCTAATTTTGGTTCTATAGGCAAAATCAATACTCTTATAAAGCAGATTGAGCCTAAATTTGATTACATTTATGGTGAAATCCAATATCCACAAACAGCCAACAGAGCACGACTTCAAGTAGAATGTGGCACAATTTCTGTTCTAATGGATGAAATCATGAGCATTGCAAGCAATTCTAGCCGTTCTGTAATTCTTGCACCTTATTATTTCAAGGGGAAAAAAATGAGCCTTATGGATTTATCTGGATTACTAGCATCCATCATTAGTGCTGCAGAGAATTTAGACAAATAATTTTTTGTTTAATGAAATTATTATAGGTAACAAACAACATTCCTACACTCCTTGCATTTATAAATTCGCATTTCAAAGGCAGTGAGATAAGGGATAAAAATGAAATAGAAATATGAAAATGCCAATTTACCATACAAGGACTATGCCATCTATGGAACTACGCAATTATCTTTCTGAGTTGGCTAGCATTGCAGCTCTAGCAAAAGCTGCAAATCAAACAGAACTTTACAACCAAGCAAAAGAAGCACATGACAATCTTGTAACACAATACAATACCCAAAATAGACCTAAGAAAAAGGGATTTTGGGGACAATTTAAAGACAATTTGCTTTTTAGAGATATGGATACGCATATAGTAGATTTACTTGAGCCACTTGAAGGTGACCCATATTTTCAAATGCAGGTTAATGCCTATAAGAATTTTCCTATTCAGAAATTAAATCAAGCTTTAAACGAAACTATACAACAATTCAATTCCAAACACAAGTAAACATGAAACAGATATTTATTTTTCTAATGTTTTTGGGGTGTTTTTCAAGTTCTATATCTGCTCAAGAAGACAATCTTATCTATAAGTTCAAAGGACTTTCCTTTGAGCCTAGTAAAGATATGTTTATAACCCTAGCTCTTCAATCAAATGATTCAATAAAAGATGCCGCTTTCCTTTCTGACATTTTTGACAACAATCAAAACTATATAAGAGCAGGCTATGATGAAATGCTGTTTGAAAAGATTTTAGGGGCTTTAGCAGAAAGAGTTCAATTTCAACAAAAATCACTAGCTATGGGAACCCAATTAGTTACCCAAGCAATAAATCAAGGTGTAGCAACATATCAAAAAGCTAGAGCTGAAGAAAAAGCTATTGAAGCACAAAAGCAGGCTGAACGAAAGGCTTTTATGGAAAAAGCTAAAGCTAAAAACCATCAAAAAGCAATCGAGTTTGAAAACATGACAAAAAATGGGTCTGTCAATAGAACTTCTACACCAGATTTATATAATCATAAGCCTATAAACATTTCGGACTTATATACAGCTGACGGCGATTATGATGCAGCCTTACAGATGGAAGCACAAATCCATGGCGAAGCTTATGTAAGACAAAAGGTAAAAGAACGAAGAAATAATGCTATCGCACAAAGTAAAAATAGTACTGACATAAATAAACCGATAGAATACGAAAAAGTTATCACTGCTGTCACAGAAAGCCGAACCCAACTATATATTAAAATTAAAGTTGGTTATATTATTGGTTACAGTAGAGGCTTAAACCAACTTGGCAAGCACGATTGGACTTTTGTTCCTAATGTCAGCTATACAAAAACATTCCAAAACCGAGAGTTCGCCTATACAGCAAACGTAGGTGGCACACGAATTTACTTTAATCTGTAACAATTATGAAGATACTTCTTATTCTCATCACAACTATTGTTTTTTCTTTGCCATCATTCGCAAAGGGAGAAATTGACTATGTTAAGTCAGCCAATAATGTAACACTAATTGGAAGCAATACAAACATAGGCAGCATTATAAACGCAGGTGCTATGAAAAGAGGCATGATAATCGCTATTGCCAATTCCAAGAAAGCTCCTTTAATCTATAGTTTAGAGCAATACACATCAAATAACAAACAGCAATATGCTTTAAAAGTTTGGGTAAGTCCAAATAAGAAAATGCCCTCTATACTTAATTCAAATGGTAAACTGCTATTGAAAACTGCAAAAGGCAACAATATTGAACTTACTTCATGCTTTACAGAAGCAACCATTAATGAAGCATGGAATCTTTCATACACATCATCTATTTTTCCCATAAGTAAAAAACAACTTGAAGAACTTACAACAGGAGTTACAAAAGCACGAATAGAACTTCTCTGTTTAAATACAGAAAAGAATACTACAGAATACAGCTATAAGGATTATGAATATTCAAAAGATGAAATTGGCAAGAATCTAAAGAAATGGTCAGAAGCAATCGAAAAGGAATCAATATCCCCTACGATTACTCCAGAAGACAACTCGCCAAAAGATATACATGAGAATTTCTGATTCCATGTAACACTCCTATATATTGTTACAAGCCAACTTCTTCTTTTATGTGGAGGTTGGCTTTTTTGCTAATAATGCATAAATAGAAAAGATTTGGTTACCCAAACTGTTGTTAAACCAAAGAAAAGCATTATCTTTGCAGCCATACACCAACATATATCAATATGACAGAATACAAGAGACAAGACATCACAACAGAACTTCGTGGAGCACTTCAAGAAGTGAAAGAGCATATCGAGGGTAAGAAGCTACTTCAATCCTTAGATAGTCTTCTTGAAGAATTATAAGAGAGATGGGGTTCTCTCTATAAAATGAATCCCAATATTATTTGCAAAGTACATAACTATTGTACCCAAGCAAAAAGGATGATTGTTGACTCATTGTTGACTAATTTCATTCTATCAGTGTTCATTAACAGGTTGACAAATAGCATAAAAAGACTTGTAGCTCAGTTGGTTACACCTTGCTAAATCCGCAGGAGTTAGTAAGGCTCGGCACAGACTCATAATCTGGAGGTTCTAGGTTCAAGCCCTAGCTGGTCCACTTTGAAAATCAAGCAGTTAAGCAGAAATCGCTTAACTGCTTTTTTCGTTGCTGGTTTGCTTGAATTTGGTCTATTTGTTTTTGCGTAAACAAAAAAAAACATTAAGAGGGCGATTTGGACTTTTGCAACCAAGTTGCAGAAACCTTTTCGTAATTTTGCAACCGAAATAGAAAAAGGAACTGAATGTTCCGGGGTATATAGAACTAAAAGTATTGCAAAATTATGGAAGAAATGAAACTTTCTCACGAACATCATCATGAATGCCATTGTGAAAATTCTCACGAACATCATCATGACTGCTCATGCGGCACAGAAGAACATGAGCACCAGGGGTGCGGTTGCCACCACCATCATCATGAAGAAGGCGGTTTGAAATCCAAACTCATTCTTATCGGTGTAACTGTTATTCTCCTAATAACAGCCGTTTTCATCGAAAAGGAATACAGTCTGGCTACCTGGCAGTTGCTCCTCGTCTATCTCATTCCTTATTTATTGATAGGACATGAGACGCTGGGCGAAGCTGCAGAAGGTATTGCCAAGGGCGATATGTTTAACGAAAACTTCCTGATGGCTATCGCTACCATCGGAGCCCTTTGCATCGGATTCTTCCCAGGAGCAGATACAGAATTCCCGGAGGCAGTCTTCGTGATGCTCTTCTTTCAGGTGGGCGAACTCTTCGAAGGATATGCAGAAGGAAAGAGCCGCGACAGCATCTCGCATCTGATGAATATCCGACCGGATGTAGCGAATGTTGAAAGAAACGGAAAAGTAGAGTCGGTTTCGCCGGAAGACGTCAAGATAGGAGAAACTATCGTAATCCGTCCGGGAGAGAAAGTTCCATTGGATGGTATTGTTGTTGAGGGAAGCTCAGCCTTGAATACCATTGCCCTGACAGGTGAGAGTATGCCACGGGATTTGAACGAAGGCGATACTATCATGTCTGGATGCATCAACCTGTCAGGAGTGGTTCGTGTACGCACCACCAAGAGTTTTGGCGAAAGTACCGTATCCAAGATTATTTCTCTGGTAGAGAGTGCAGACAAGAACAAGTCGAAAAGCGAGGCTTTCATCACCCGTTTCGCCCGAGTCTATACTCCTATCGTTGTTTTCGCAGCCATTGCCCTGGCGGTTATTCCTCCATTCCTGGCAGCAACAGGAATCGTAGGTGAAGGAACCTTTGGCGAGAACTTCCCATTATGGCTCAACCGCGCCCTGATATTCCTAGTAGTTTCCTGCCCATGCGCCCTGGTCATCAGCGTGCCCCTCACCTTCTTTGGCGGCATCGGTGGAGCATCCCGGAATGGTATTCTCATCAAGGGCAGCAACTATATGGATGCTTTAGCCAAGGTGGGAACCGTTGTGTTCGACAAGACGGGTACCTTGACCCACGGAGAGTTTGCCGTAGCAGCTGTTCATGCAGACGCTTCCTGCCCAGACCATTCATCCCACGATGCAGATAATGTGCATATTGGCGAATATTCTGACAAGGAGAAAATCCTGCTTCATCTGGCAGCTCATACCGAGCATTTCACTACCCACCCTATCGGCGCAGCCCTGCGTTCTGCCTTCCCGCAAGAAGCAACGGATGGCTGTGAGGTGACCGATGTAGAGGAGATTGCCGGACAGGGTATCCGTGCCAAAGTGAACGGCAAGGTGGTTTGCGTGGGCAACAAGAAGATGATGGAAAACATCGGCGCAAAATGGCACGACTGCAACCAGGTGGGAACCATCATCCACGTCGCCATTGATGGCAAGTACGCAGGACATATTGTGATCAACGACACCCTTAAGGAAGGAAGCGCCCATGCCATCAGAGAGCTGAAAGAACTGGGAGTAGAGAAAACGGTAATGCTGACGGGCGACCGCAGAGAAGTGGGAGAAGATGTTGCCTACAAACTGGGACTGGACGAGTGCCGCGCAGAACTGCTGCCAACCGATAAGGTTTCGCATGTAGAACAACTGCTGAAGACAAAACCAGCAGGCAAGACGCTCGCTTATGTAGGCGATGGCATCAACGATGCCCCTGTATTGAAGCGTGCCGATGTGGGCATTGCCATGGGTGGACTGGGTAGCGATGCAGCCATCGAAGCTGCCGATATAGTACTGATGGATGATGACCCTAGAAAGATTACCCTTGCCGTGAAGATAGCCAGGAGAACCATTCATATCGCTCACGAGAACGTGATATTTGCCATCGGAGTAAAGGTTGCCGTACTGATTCTCGCCACCATTGGTCTCGGCACCATGTGGATGGCTGTCTTTGCCGATGTAGGTGTTACGGTACTGGCTGTATTGAACGCCATGAGAAGTTTGGGTAAAAATCGTCTTTTTTATCGTTAAATACCAAAATAAGTTGTATCTTTGCAACCGAATTGCAATATACAATACTGAATGGTTATGTATAAAAAAGACATTTTGACTATGAATAAGATTATCAAACTCATCTTCGTGCTCTGCTGCTTCTGCGGCATTGCACAGGCTCAGCCTCAACGACCTAAGCTCGTTGTGGGCATCGTAATCGACCAGATGCGGTGGGACTACCTCTATCGCTACTACGCCCGCTACGGCGAAGGCGGATTCAAGAGAATGCTCGGAGAAGGATTCAGCGTAGAAAACTGCAAGATTCCTTACATCCCTTCGGTTACAGCCATCGGCCACTCTTCTATCTGGACCGGTTCCGTTCCTTCCATCCACGGAATTGCAGGAAACAACTTCGTGAAAGATGGAAAAGTAGTGTATTGTACTGCCGACGATACCGTCAACCCGGTAGGTTCAGACAGCAAGGCTGGCAAGATGTCGCCTCGCAACCTGTGGGTAACCACCATCGGTGATGAACTCCGTCTGGCTACCAACAACCGCTCTAAGGTGATTGGTGTAGCCTTGAAAGACAGAGCTTCCATCCTCCCTGCGGGTCATCACGCCAATGGTGCTTACTGGTTTGATGATAAGTCGGGCAAGTTCATCACCAGTACTTTCTATATGGATAAGTTGCCAGAGTGGGTGAACAAGTTCAACAAGCAGAAACTCCCAAACAAGTATCTTTCCAAGAAATGGGAGACGCTCTACCCTATCGATTCCTACAAGGAGAGCACCAGCGATGACAACAACTACGAGAATGGAATTGTTGAAGGCGAAAAGGCAGTATTGCCACTCGATCTGCCTACCTTATATAAAAAGCATGGTTACAAGATTCTCCGCAACACCCCATTCGGCTGCAACCTGACCTTCGATATTGCCAAGGCTGCCATTGAGGGAGAAAATCTGGGTAGAAACACAGATACTGACCTGCTGACCATCAGCTGTTCCAGCACCGATTACATCGGTCATCAGGTGGGCGTAAACGCTATCGAAACAGAGGATTGCTATCTTAGATTAGATAAGGCTTTGGCAGATTTCTTCGCTTATCTCGACCAGACCGTGGGCAAGGGAAATTATCTCACCTTCCTCACCGCCGACCATGGAGGCGTAAACAACGCTACCTTCCTGCAGGATCAGCGAATCCCTGCCGGCATCTGGAACAAAAAGGGATTGGTAGAAGAGCTGAATCAGATTCTGAAAGCTAAGTTCAATACCGACAAAGATCTCGTGAAGACCATCATGAACTACCAGGTGTTCTTCAACACAGATATCATCGAAGAACTTGGTTTGGATTACGCAGCCATCAAGCAGGCAGTGGTAGATAGATTGAAGAAAGACAAGGATGTGCACTATGCCTTCGACATGGAGAAAACCTCTATCGAGAGCATCCCTGAAGAGCTGAAGTTCCGTGCCATCAACGGTTATAACCGTGAGCGCAGCGGAGGTGTTCAGATTGTACTGAAACCAGGTCACTACGAATTTTACAGCAGCAAAGGAACTACCCACGGAGCATGGAATCCATACGATATCCATATTCCTTGCCTGTTTATGGGTTGGGGCATCCAGCACGGCGAGAGTGCCCAGCCTCACTATATGACGGATATTGCCGCCACCATTTGCGCAATGCTTCATATCCAGGCACCTAACGGCTGCATCGGCACACCGATATTTTGAAAAAAGTAAATGCTAAAAAATAAAGGCTAGGTTTTCCTGTTTCGGGAACCTAGCCTTTATTATTTTTTCACCAAAAGAAGAAAGTCGTCTTTTTACAATAGAGACGCTACTCGCTTTCAGCAGGAATTATTCTTCATTCATGATTTCCATATATTCCTCGTAGGAAATATATCTGCCACCCATCGACTTGAGATGCGGGGTTTCCAACTGGCAATCTATCATCTTGCCTCCATGCTCCTGCAGATAACGGGCCAGGAAGATGAGGGCTATCTTAGAGCCTGATGGAACCTTTGAAAACATACTCTCGCCTATGAAGACCTTGCCGATGGTGACGCCATAAAGTCCGCCCACCAACTCACCAGTTTCATTATCCCATACTTCCACGCTTGCCGCAAAGCCCTGCTCATGAAGGGCGGTGAATGCCTGGATGATGTTTTCACCCAACCAGGCACCATCTTCCTCGTAACGGTCATTGGTCTTGCTGCAGGCACGAATCACAGCATCGAAATCTTCGTTGATGCCCACGCTGTATCGGTTCTTTCTCAGCAAGGTTCTCATGGAATGGCTGATGTGGATTTCATCCGGGAAGATGACGAAGCGCTTCATCGGACAGAACCAGAGTATCTCCGGCTGGTCGCGAAAGCTATACCAGGGAAAGATGCCGTTGCTGTAAGCCAGCAGCAGGCGGTCGATGCTCAAGTCGCCACCTATCGCAAAACATCCGTCTTCATCGCCGTAATGCGGATCGGGAAAATAAATCTCTTCCGCATTTTCATCTATCTGTAATATCATCGCTTTCTAACAATTAATCACCAATTCCTTACCATCGAAATCTACGCAGCCCTTGCCTGCCTTCTTGAGCTTGCCGAAGAGCAGAGCCTTCATCAGGATAGGCTTCAGGCGGTTGCCGATGACACGATCCATCTCGCGGGCACCATATTCCTTGGTGAAGCCCCACTCCAAAATCTTCTCTCTTGCCGCATCGGTAAGCGTAATAGAAACTCCCTTTGCTGCCAACTTTGCATCGAGCTGACGAAGCTTCTTGGCTAGAATCAGTTCTGCCATGTGCTTATCCATATCGTTGAACACCACAGTGTCGGAAAGTCGGTTGATGAACTCTGGCTTGAAGGTCTTCTTCACCTGTGCCAGCATCGCCTCGCCACGGGTTACATTACCGCCGAAACCTACACTTGCCTGGGATGCATACTGCGCTCCGGCATTGGAAGTCATCACGAGGATTACGTTGCGGAAGTCTGCCTTCTGACCCTTGTTATCGGTTAATCGGGCATAGTCCATCACCTGCAGCAGGATGTTGTAGATGTCGCTATGCGCCTTCTCAATCTCATCGAGCAGGAGCACGCAGTTTGGTGTCTTGCGGATGGCATCGGTCAGAAGACCGCCATCTTCATAACCCACGTATCCGGCAGGCGAACCGATGAGTTTAGCCACGGTATGCTTCTCGGTGTATTCACTCATATCGAAACGCACCAACTCGATGCCGAGTTCCTTTGCCAGGACACGAACCACCTCGGTTTTACCTACGCCCGTAGGACCCACGAAGAGCAGCGAAGCCATCGGCTTGTCATCATCCACCAGTCCAGCCTTCGCCATCATCACAGCCTCAACCACCTTATCCACAGCCTTGTCCTGACCATAGATCTTGTCGAGTATGCGCTGGCGGAGCGTAGCCAGAGAATCATTGTTCTCATCCTTGATGGCAGCCGCATCTATCTTGCAGACCTTGGTAAGAATCTGCTGGATGATTGACTTGGTAACGTAAGAGCGCTGGCGAGATTCCACCGGATGTACCTCCAGATAAGCACCCGCCTCATCCATCAGGTCGATGGCCTTATCAGGCAGACAGCGGTTGCTGATATATTTGGCACTGGCACGAACGGCATACTCCAGGGCGTCCTTGCGATAAGTTACGTTGTGGAACTTATTGTATTTATACTGCAAGCCCTCCAGGATTCTGATAGCCTCCTCCTCGGTAGGTTCCTTGATATCTATCTGCTGGAACCGGCGCACGATGCCCTTGCTCTGAGCCATGTAGCGGTTGAATTCCTCATAGGTGGTGGAACCAATGAATCGGATGTCGCCAGCCTCCAGATATTGCTTCAGCATATTGGAAGCATCCGGTCCGCCATCAGAGCCACGACCGGCACCTATCATATTATGAATCTCATCAATGTAGATGATGGTGTTGCCTTCCTTCACGGCTCCTTCCATCACCATCTTGATGCGCTTTTCAAAGTCGCCACGATACTGGGCACCGGCAAGCATCTGTCCCATATCCATACCGTAAATGCGTGCGCCCTTGAGGCGCTCGGGTACCTGATTCTCGTTGATGAGCTTGGCGAGACCATAAACCAGGGCGGTCTTACCTACGCCCGGTTCACCGATATGAAGCGGATTGTTCTTCTCTGCACGGCAGAGCACCTGGATGGTTCTATCCAGTTCCTGCTCTCTGCCGATGAGCGGATTGTGCTCCTCTACCTGATCAGAGATGCAGGTAACCAACTGATGCCAATCCTGAGGCTGTCGGCTTCTGCCATCCTCCTCGTCTTCATCATAATCGTTATCATAGTCATCCTCATCGTAGCCATCACCCATCATCAGGGTTTCATCACCTGGTTCATTTTCCAGCGGATAATAGCTATCCACACTCGCCAGGAATTCGCCCTGTCGGTCTCCTACGTTCTTACACAACAGAAAAGCGGCTTCTGAGTTCTGCAAGCCAAACATCGCCTGCACGAAATGAGGCACATTCACGAGTTTTCTATCTGCGGCTGCAGCCAGGGCGCACGCCGTTCCAAACATAGTCTTGAAGAGTGATGATGGTTCTGGCAGGAACTTGATGTTTTCAGGCACACGTTCCTGCTTGGCGAGCCATCCCACCAAGTCCTCATGCATCTTGATGCTATCCACACCTTCCTCCTGCAAAGCCTGGCAGAAGGCATATTGGCGGAGCAATGACAGAAGCATGTGCTCGGGCATCACGAACTCGTGGTCGAAAAACCGGGCCTGCTTCATGGCATCGTCCATCAAGACACTCATATATCGGGTTAATCCCATACTATCCATTCTATATTTTCCTTTCTTTATTCTGGCATATAAGTGAGCTTCAGCGGATACTTCTGCGTACGGGCTTTCTCCATCGCTTTCTCCACCTTGCTCTTGGCGATGTCGTAGCTGTAGGTTCCCACCACGGCTTTCTCCTCATGGTGAACCTTGAGCATGATTGCTTCAGCCTCAGCCTGCGACTTGAAGAAGATGGATTCGAGGATTTCTACCACGAAGTCCATCGGTGTAAAGTCATCATTAAACATCACCACCACGTAACGCCCCGGCTCCTTGAGCCTGGTTTTCTGGCGTTCACGAATTGCTGTCTGTTCTTGAGCCATATCTTAATTATTACTTTGTATAAGCATTGGTAATCTCCACTACGTAAACATCGTGGAATCCACCCTTGGCACCATACCACTGCAGAAGATCCTTATCGAGAAACTTCTCGGCAGTCATACTGTCCTTATAAAGTTTGCGACATTCCAGTGTGAGTCGTGACTGCTCGAAGCCGATGCAACCATTATCGGTCTCTACAGGAGTCAATCCTGTTTCCTTTGCTTTATCGAAATCACGTCCGCTCTTGGATCCGCAGAAGTTATAGATCTTTCGAGCCTCCTCGCTGTTGCCGAGGAAAGAGAGGGTCATGAATTCATTCTCCTCAATGATGCCGTGGGTAAAACGCTCAGGGCGGATAAATACCACAGCCACCGGCTTGTTCCAGAGCCATCCCAGGCAACCCCAAGAGGCAGTCATCATATTGAACTTATCCTTGTTGCCGGCGCAAACCAGCATCCACTCCTTACCAATAGTCTCGAAGACATTATCATTCAGTTCTTTTACGTTGATTTTCTCCATTTTATCTTTTCCTTTCTCTGTATATTTTAATTAATGAAATAATGCAGCATTCAACAAAAGCCATGCCAATTCATCGCCTAACACCGCATATCACCTGCAAAGATACAAGAATAATCTGAAAAAGCGAATGATTCTATCAGAAAATATCGAAATCGCAGAAAATATTAGTAGAGTATCAAGATATCTTTTTCCCACAAAAACAAGAAAATGGGCGATTTTTTACCCATATCTACGTTTTTTTATGAGATATGGGTAAAAAATCGCCCATTTTTACAATTATTCACTAAACAGGTCATCTGCCACAACCTCGCTCTGCACCCTATTCCAATAGGCATTATGAGCTACCCCATATGTGGTAACCATCGTAAGATGAATCGCCTTGCGATGAGAAACGGAAGCACCAAAGCGGGAGAGCTTGTGTCGAAGAACTACATCGTAATCCTTATCTATCACAAACTCATTCTGTGAGAACTTCATCTCGCAGATATTGACCGTATTATCGGCCCGCTCTATCAGCATATCAATCTGCGCTCCAGCACCATAAACCGGGTCATCTTTCACCTGCCAGGAATACGTATTGGTAACAACGCCCGAGATGCCAAGCGCCTGCTTGATTTGAGGAATATGCTGGAAACATACCCGCTCGAAAGCCAAACCGCACCACGAATACCGGAGAGGCGAAGTATAATTGTGAGACCAGAACGAAGGATCATCAGTTTTGTTCTCCTGCATGAACTTCAGGAAGAACAAAGAGAAATTATCCATCAAGCGATAGATGGCATTATATTTCCTGGCACCATAGGCATTGGTACGGACGATAAAGCCACAATGCTCCAAATCTTCCAAGATTCGGGAAAGATTGCCATTATCTGCTATTCCCAAACCAGACACGATCTCCTCTCTTCGCATTCCGCCTAACTTCTTCCCCAAGATACTTACCACATCTATATATTTATCAGAATTACGGAAGAGAGAATCATACAACTCCCTGAACTCATAATGCAAAAGCCCCTGAGGTGCAAAGAAAAGAGAATCTATATTCTGCGCCAAGCTCCTGCCCTTCTGCATCAAAGACCAATAATAGGGAACACCACCCATCACCATATAGGCTTCCAGCAAATCATATCGAGAATAAGCCAAGCCCATAGCCTCGCTATATTCCTCACACTCGTGAAGGGTGAAAGGCTCCAGGAATATCTGATAGTTCACACGATTATGAAGTCCGCCATGATTCCTGAAAATCTTATTGATAATCCAGGATGTGGCAGAACCGCAAATAATGAGCAGGATGTCGTCTCGCATGGAAGCCCATCCATTCCAGAAGAACTCCAAAGCCGTGACAAACTTAGACCTAGGCGTATCCATCCAAGGCATTTCGTCGATGAAAACAACTTTCTTCTTCGCTGATGACTGGCGAATAAGCTCCTTCAACATATCAAAAGCCTCCAGCCAATGCTTGGGGGTAGAAGGCGCAACATATCCTGCGTTCTCTAAAGAAGAACGCCAACCATATAGTTGCTCTTGCAAAGACCCATTAGCAAGACCGGAATGAGAAAAAGTAAACTTATCCTTGAACGTCTGTTTGATGAGATAAGTCTTTCCCACACGTCTTCTTCCATACAACGCAACGAATCTTGAGTCATCGGAATTATAAGCTTCCAGCAACTCAGCCTGCTGTTTCTTTCTGCCTATCAACATATTATAATCCTCCCTAATTTAATGATTCTACATTTTAAACTAGGGGCAAAGATAATAAAAACAATCGGTATAATTGGCGGAAAATACATTTTTTAACCCACATTCCGCCAAGTATACGCTTATAATTGGCGGAAAACGCCTTTTTCAACCCCTTTTTCGCCAAGTATAGCAAGCCGACCTCTCTTGATTTAAATTAAAATCTTTACATGAAGGATAAAAATAAATCACATTTTGCTTTGTCATTTCGAGGAAAGACCGTACCTTTGCACCCCGAATGCCGAAAGCCGGGAAGGCGGAAGGCTTCGATTTATTATTCATTTATAAACATTTTATTTAATGTACAAAACAATTTTCAACAAGCGCAACAGCTTGAAGTTCAACCGATTCTCTAACAAGAATTACTCACTCTTCGCAGTTTTGGGAAGAGAGGTACTTGTTGGTGCACTCAGCGTTGCTACCCTGAGCCATGCCAAGGCAGCAGGCGTAAGCACAGAGGGAGCCAAGGTTGATTCTACCCTCTACAAGGGCGGAAAGGCTTACGAGCTAGATGCGGTGAGCGTTACCGGATCTCGTGCGCCGATGACTGTAGAGCAGTCACCTAAGATTGTGTCTGTCATTACCCGCGACGATATTCATCGTGCGGCTGCGCAGACTATCAACGATGTATTGAAATTAGCTACCGGCGTGGATGTCCGTCAGCGTGGTGGCTTTGGTGTTCAGACGGATATCTCCATCAATGGTGGAACCTTCGACCAGATTACCATTCTCCTGAATGGTGTCAACATTTCCAATCCACAGACTGGTCACAATGCTTCTGATTTTCCTGTAGCTCTTGCCGACATCGACCACATCGAAGTGCTCGAGGGGGCAGCATCGCGCGTATTCGGAACTTCAGCCTTCAATGGTGCCATCAATATCGTGACCAAGAAGGCAAAGAATGATGGAGTATCTGCAAGTGTAGAAGGCGGAAGCTTTGGAAGTTTCGGAGCACAGGGACGTGTGCAGACGGCTTATGCCAAAGGCAAGTGGACACACGCCTACTCTGCCAGCGGAGGCTACAAGCGTTCGGACGGAGGAACAGACAACAGCGACTACGAGAAAGGACAAGGTTTCGGACAGGTTAACCTGAGCTACGACCAGCGTTTCGACATCAATGCTCAGGTGGGAATCTCTACCCAGAGCTACGGTGCCAACACTTTCTACAGCGCCAAATACAACAACCAATATGAGAAGACAGACCATGGTATGGCTTCGCTCAACCTGAGTCTGCACAACCAGGAGAAGACCTGGGAGATTGCGCCTCAATTCTATTATAACAATTTCAAGGATCACTATCAGCTGATTCGCGGTATGGCTGGAGCCAAGGCTGGCGAGAACTATCACGACCTAGATGTTTATGGTGGTGGTCTGAATGCCAACGTGGCTTGGGCTTTGGGTAAAACCGCAGTGGGCTTCGACATCAGCAAGGAGTGCATCTACTCTACTGCATTGGGCGAGGAACTCGCAGAGAAAGACTATAAGGACATCTCGGGTTCAGACCGTCAATATACCCGAAAGGGTGAGCGCACCAACACCAACATCATGCTGGAGCACAACTTCATCTTCGGCGGCTTCACCTTGTCGGCAGGTGTCTTGGCCAACAAGAACACAGGTTTGGACAACGACTTCCGCTTCTATCCTGGTGTAGATATGAGTTATCGTCCTAACGACAACTGGAAGTTCTACGCTTCCTGGAACAAGGCTCTGAGAATGCCTACTTACACCGATTTATATATAAGTAATGTGGTGCAGCAGGGCGACATCAACCTGAACCCAGAGAAGAACTCCACCTTCAAGGTAGGAACCCAGTATCGACAGACCGGTTTTGCCGCAACCGTAAGCGGATTCTACGCACACGGCACCAACATGATTGACTGGGTTCAGACTTCCGTGACTGAGCAGAACGACAGCAAATATCATGTAATGAATATCGGAAAGCTCAACAACATGGGCTACAACGTGGATGCAACTATCTACATGAGAGAGTTGGTACCAAACTGTTTCATTACCCGCATCAAGTTGGGTTATGCTTACATCTATCAGGATCATAAGACCGAGACCAACATCCTGAAATCGCTCTATGCATTGGAGTATCTGAAGCACAAGGCAGTATTCGGCCTGGATCATCAGATCTGGAACAAGCTTTCAGCATCGTGGAGCGTAAGATGGCAGCAGAGAATGAATGGCTATCATCCATACACCAAGGTGGATTGCAAGCTGATGTGGGATGAGAAGAAATACAATATCTTCGTAAAAGCCGATAATATCACTTGCCACCGCTACTATGACCTCACTGCCGTTAAGCAGCCAGGTTTGTGGATTATGGCAGGAGCCAGCGTAAATCTCGGCTGGTAATATAAAACAAAAAAGTCTTCAAGCCAATTGGCTTGAAGACTTTTTCCGTTTATTCCGGTTTCTGATATTTTCCATTCACTTTAATCGGTTCGAGATGGATTCCCACATGGGTATCTGCACCGAAGTGCTGCTTCAGTTTTGTTTCTATATGAGTAGCATGCTCATGCGCCTCATAAAGCGAAAGAGAGCCCGGCATGCGGATGTGCATCTCTACCGCAATCTTGTTTCCGATGCGACGGGTACGCAGGTTATGAATCTCTCCTACTCCCTGCTCTTCATTTGCAATCTTCAGGATTTCATCTTCCTCTGTTTCTGAAAGACTGGCATCCGTCAGTTCTTTCACAGACTGCATCACCAGTCCCCAGGCAGCCTTGATGATGAAGGCACTCACGATGATGGCTGCAAGCGGATCGAGCACCGCCCATTTTTCTCCCAGGATGATGGCGCCACCAATACCGAACATCGTTCCGATACTCGATAAAGCATCGCTGCGATGATGCCAGGCATTTGCCACTACAGCCTCGGAATGATATTTTCTTCCGGCTTTAACCGTAAACTGATAAGCCCACTCCTTCATCACGATACTTACGATGGCTGCAATCAAGGCTACAACGCCCGGCTGCTGGAGTGTCTCGCCGCAGATGGCACGATAAGTCTTGGTTACACCCGAATAGCAGATCATCACACCCACCACGAAGAGCGAAATGCCGATGATGGCTGTGGCAAGCGTTTCGTATTTGCCATGACCATAATCATGGTCCTTATCCTTCGGCTTATTGCCCAGTTTTACGAATACCAGTACCACCACATCGGTAGCGAAATCGGTGAGCGAGTGGATGGCATCCGCTATCATTGCTGCAGAATGTCCAAGGATACCAGCAGCAAATTTCAATACGAGCAGCACCACATTGATGATGCTTCCCGCTATCGTCACCTTATATACTTCCTTTACTCTATCCGCATCAGCGGAATGATTCTTTTTCGTTTCAGTGGGCATCTCTTGCTCGCTATTTATTCTCTCATTCTTGTCCATACTATAAAATATTACAGAAGTCCTTTGCTTCCTCAATAATGTTTTTGTATAACCAAATTTCTGTCTTTCATGAATTGAGCGGCAAAAGTACATCTTTTTTCTGAAATCGGATAAAAAGAGAGATTAAAAAAGTATAACGAATAGGGAATAATGTGATAGCGAAGAGATAAAAGCATGGAATTTTGTGATAAAACGCCTTAAAACAATAGGAATTTTGTGATTTTCAGTCCGAATTCCTTTGGAATTTTGTGATAAAGTCGTATCTTTGCACTCGGATAAGAACTATAAATATATTGATTATGAAGCTTTTGCGCAGAAAGATTGATAATTATCTCAAGGAATGGAAAAGCGATAAGGAGAGAATGCCCCTCATCGTGAAGGGAGCACGACAAGTGGGAAAGACCGCTTCCATCCTACAATTCGCCCATGACAACTATCAAAATGTGGTTGCCATCAACTTCGTATTGCAACAAAAATACAAGGCAATCTTCGAAGAAGGTTACGAGGTGGATAGCATCATCCAGAACCTCACCCTCATCAATCCTTCTCTCAAGATAGAAGCAGGTAACACTCTCATCTTCTTCGATGAGATGCAGGATTGTCCTGCCTGCGCCACCAGTCTGAAAGCCTTCAAGATAGATGGCAGGTACGATGTTATCTGCTCCGGTTCGCTCATGGGTATCAATTATCGCGAGATAGAATCGAACAGCGTAGGATATAAGGAAGACTACACGATGCACTCAATGGATTTCGAGGAATTCCTATGGGCAAAGGGCTATGATTTTGCCTTTATAGAACGCCTTTACGAAAAGATGGCCTCCATCACACCACTTTCTAATATAGAAATGAATGTGTTGGAGAGGCTATTCCGTGAATACATGACCATCGGAGGGATGCCTGCCGTAGTCAATATGTTCGTGAGTAACGGAAACTTCAGCGGCACGCTCAAGATGCAGCACCAGCTCCTTCTTGACTATGAGGAAGACATTACGAAATATGCACAAGGGCTCGACAAAGGAAAAATCAAGAACGTGTACGATCATATTTCTGTCTTCCTGGGACAAGACAACAAGAAATTCCAGATAAGCAAGATTGCCCATGGAGCTAGAAACAGAGAATACGTAGGCACCATCGAATGGCTTCGTGATGCAGGTATCATCAACGTCTGCTATTGTCTCGCTCAAGTATCCTTACCTCTGAAAGGCAACTACGATCCGAAATCATACAAACTCTATTATAAGGACACGGGCTTGCTGGTTGCTTCGCTAGATGAGGAATCGCAAGAAGACATCAGAGTGAACAAGAACTATGGTACCTACAAGGGCGCCATCTACGAAAACATCGTTGGCGATATGCTGGTAAAGCAAGGCTATAATCTTTACTTCTATCGCAACGAGAAATCTACCCTAGAAATGGATTTCTTCATTCGTGACGCCCAGTCGCTCATCCCTGTTGAAGTAAAAGCCACGGATAATGCCACCAGGTCGCTCGCCAAGCTAACAGCACAAGACGGCAAATATCCCGACATCAAATACGGCATCAAACTCTGCAATAAGAACATCGGTTTCAATGGCAAGTTTTACACCTTCCCCTACTTCCTCACCTTCCTGCTCAAACGATTTGTGAGAAGAGAAAGATAGAAATGCAGAAAAATCCCTCAGAGAGGGATGATTTTTCTGCATTTAACTGCGCTATGCGAAATTTTTATTGTACTTTTGCACCCGATTATCAGGTATTATATTTTTCAAAGACAAGAACATTATCACAATAAAAGCGGTTGATAAAACCGCAAGATGAAACAATATGGTTTTAAATTACATTTGGATAGCATTTTTCGTGATTGCGTTCATCTTCGCACTCATCGGATTGGCAATGGGAGATACGACTATCTTCCAGAAGATTGTAGATTCCACCTTCGACTCATCCAAGAATGCCTTCGAGATTTCTCTCGGACTGACGGGCGTGCTCGCTCTCTGGCTTGGCATCATGAAGATTGGAGAGAAGGCGGGAGTAGTGAATGTGTTGGCCCGAGCACTCAGCCCGGTCTTCACCCGTCTCTTCCCGGACATTCCGAAGAACCATCCGGTGATGGGAAGCATCTTCATGAATATCGCTTCGAATATGCTGGGACTCGATAATGCGGCGACGCCTACAGGATTGAAGGCGATGCAGCAGATGCAGGAACTCAACACGAAGAAGGATACGGCGACGAACCCGATGATTATGTTCCTGGTTCTGAACACCTCAGGACTCACCATCATCCCTACCACCATCCTTGCCTTCCGTGCCTCCTATGGTGCAGCCCAGCCTACGGATGTATTCATCCCTATCCTGATGGCTACGCTCGTGGCTACGCTTGCCGGAATCATCATCACTTCGCTCTGGCAGCGCATCAACATCCTGCAGCCGGTATTGCTCGCTACTCTGTTGGGAATGTGCGCCTTCGTAGGCATCATCATCTGGGGATTCGGACAGATGGACAAGGATACGATGAACACGGTTACTACCCTGGCTTCTAACATGATTCTCCTGGGCATCATCCTCTGCTTCATCCTGGCTGGTTTCTGGAAGAAAGTGAATGTTTATGATGCATTTATCGAGGGAGCGAAGGAAGGTTTTACTACTGCGGTGAAGATTATCCCTTATCTCGTAGCTATCCTTGTGGGCATCGGCGTGTTCCGTGCTTCGGGAGCGATGGATATGGTGATTCAAGGCATTTCATGGTCGGTAGAACAATGCGGCTTGAATGCCGATTTCGTAGGTGCCCTGCCTACCGCCATCATGAAACCGCTGTCGGGAAGTGGCGCACGAGGCATGATGCTGGAGGCGATGAAGAACTATGGTCCTGATTCGTTTGTGGGCAGATTGAGCTGCATCTTCCAGGGTTCCACCGATACCACCTTTTATATATTGGCAGTATATTTCGGAAGCGTAAGCATCAGAAATACCCGTCACGCTGTGGCTTGCGGCTTGCTCGCCGATTTGGCAGGAGTCATCGCAGCAATCGCTATAGCATATTTATTCTTCGGATAAGAGTCTCCCACAGATTTCACAGATTTACACAGATAATCTTTGAATGACGGCGCAAGTCCAATTTAACATTTAACATTCAACATTAAGAAAAATAATGGCAAGTTTAAAATCACTCGCAAAAGATACCGCCATCTATGGTTTGAGCAGTATCATCGGCAGATTCCTCAACTATCTGCTTGTGCCACTCTACACGGCTTCCATCAGTGCAGCCAGTGGTGGTTATGGTGTCATCACCAACATGTATGCCTATACGGCTTTGATTCTCGTCATCCTGACTTACGGTATGGAGACCACCTTCTTCCGCTTTGTCAACAAGGAGGGAGAAGATGCTCACAAAGTATATACCACAGTCTTGAGCATGGTGGGCTGCACCTCCTTGCTCTTCGTGGCCTTGGTATTCATCTTCTTGCATCCATTGAGCAGTGCCATGGGATACGCCGACCATCCGGCATACGTCTGGACCATGTTTGTCACCGTGGCTATCGATGCCTTCCAGTGCATACCATTTGCCTATCTGAGATACCAGAAGCGCCCATTGAAGTTTGCAGCCTTGAAGATGCTCTTCATCATCGGCAATATGGCGATGAACATCGCTTACTTCGGCTTCATGGGTGGAAGTGATGTGGAATATGCTTTTTACATCAACATCATCTGCACCTCTACCATGACTATCTTCTTCTATAAGGAATTGAAGGAAGGTTTTTCTGGTCCTTACGCCTCTTGGGCTGAGACTAAGGTGCTCATCAAAAAAATGCTTAGCTACAGCTGGCCTATCCTCGTGCTTGGTATTGCCGGTATTCTGAACCAGACAGCCGACAAGATTCTCTTCCCTTACATCTATGAGAAGGGCGATGCTCATGCGCAGCTCGGAATCTACGGAGCAGCCAGCAAGATTGCGATGATCATGGCAATGATAACCCAGGCTTTCCGCTATGCTTACGAACCGTTTGTATTCGGCAAGGCGAAGGATAAGGACAACCGACAGACTTACGCTTCGGCGATGAAATATTTCGTCATCTTCACCCTGCTTGCCTTCCTCGTAGTGGTAGGCTATCTGGATGTATTGCGCCATATCATCGGTCGCGACTACTGGGATGGTTTGAAGGTAGTGCCTATCGTAATGGCTGCCGAAATCATGATGGGAGTATATTTCAACCTCAGTTTCTGGTACAAGCTCATCGACAAGACCATCTGGGGTGCTTACTTCTCAGGCATCGGTTGTGCGGTATTGATTGCCATCAACGTTATCTTCGTACCTATCTATGGTTACATCGCCTGTGCCTGGGCTGGTTTCGCTGGATATGGAACAGCCATGATTCTCTCCTACTTCGTGGGGCAGAAGAAGTATCCTATCAACTATCCGGTGAAAGAGATTATGATTTATGTGGTTCTCTCCCTCATCCTCTTCGCAGGAATGACCGAGGCAAACAAATACTTCTCCAGTGGAATTGCCTGCCTCATCAACACGGTGCTCATCCTCATCTTCGCCGCTTATCTCGTGAAGAAGGATTTCCCATTGAAGAGTCTGCCGGTAGTGGGTAAGTTCTTTAGAAAGTAAAGCATCTTATGAAATTATAAGAGCTGAAACAAGAAGTTATAAGAACTGAAATGATGAGGAATCAACTCATAAACAGATTAAGCATAAACGATATTTATTCTCTTTGCCTTCAGACGCAAGGCAAAGAGAATAATTGTTTAAAGGAAGAGCTTTACCAGCTCACCTTTGATGAAAACGACCGAGTGGCGTTCAATGCATTTTGGGCTTTAAGCCATTTTGATAAAGCCAACAACCCGTGGCTCTTTCAGAAGCACGATGACTTGATAGATAGGGTTCTCGTAGAGAAGAATGAGACCAAGCGCCGCCTGATGCTCCAACTCCTTCTCCGTCAGCCTTTCGAAGAAGAATCACTCCGTTCCGATTTCATCGATTTCTGCATCGCCAAGATTACCGCCTGTTCACAGCCCTACGCCATCCGTTGCTACTGCATGAAGCTCGCCTACGAGCAGATGAAGTACTATCCCGAACTCCTTGAAGAGTTAAAAATGGCATTGGATATGCTGGAACAGGAGGTTCTATCACCAGGAATGTTATCGGCAAAAAGGCAAATTATGAAGAAAATCAAGCGAAGCCTTGGAAAATTCGGGAAATAGTCGTAACTTTGCAAACGTAATATTCTAACAATATAATACATAAATGGATGGAGATACAACTGAACGATTATCACAAGAAAGTCAATGCCCAGAAGATGGCTTCCATGGCTTATTGGCGAGAGCATCCGCTTTCGCTGGAGGAGTGCTTAGCTCAATTCAAGCGCTTGCGGGAACAACGACTTGCAAGGGAGTCCAAATTGCAAGGCTAAAAGACTGGGCTAAGGAGAATGATTGCTGGATTGAAAATCCGGAATCATTAGGTGTGTTCTCTGACCGAGGTTCAGAGAACGAGGTTTATATGGCCTATGATGGAATACACGTCTATAAACTTAACGACTTCCGTTATTCAGACGACAACCTTACTCCTTTCTTTGAACGCATTCCTGCCCATAACCAATACTTTCCTGATTGCGCCTACAATTTCATCGGTTTCTCACAGAATCGAGATGGAAAAGTTTGTGCTGTCCTTCGCCAACAACTTGTTGTAAATGCGAGGGAAGCTACTCCCGAAGAAATCAAGGCAGAGTTTGAGCGTATCGGTTTTTACGCAGAAGACAATGGAGAATATTTCACCAATGGCATTCACGACATCTTCGATGCCGTGCCTAATAATGTATTGGTTGGAGATGACGGCAACTACTATTTCATAGACACCATCATCTTCAAATCGGATACAGATGGATTAGATACTTACAAGAAATACTCTCCGAACTATTCAAAAAAAGAGTGAAGCTTATGCCTCACTCATTGTCTCTTCTACGTAAGTAAAACTTTGCTCAACTAGTTGCAGAGCAAGTTATTCGGGAATTAATGCAGATGTTGGAATTATCATATTAAAAGCTTCACCCTCTATATGAACAACAGCATTTCCCTGTATAATTTTAATAAATCTTGCCCGACGTCCAGCAGGTATCATTTTTGCCCTACCATCAAGTAACATCTGGGTAACGCCCATATCATTCTGATCCACAGAATATTGTGTTAAAAGCGCATTGCTTTCCTTATCATAAGTAGCTATTGTATTCTGTTGTATGATATATTCTTTGTTGGGAATTAATTCTTCCATACTACCTATTGCATCAAGACTCGGTTTACTTGAAAACTTTATCAACAGTCCCAAGACAATACATAGTAAAACTATCACATAAAACTTTTTATTGTTACTTTTGCTTTTAACTTTTGTTGAGTTTTCGTTATCAACTATAGGCTTTATTAATTCTCCTTTTTCTCTATCATTTAACACAAAATCATCCGACGCAGGAGTCTTAACCAGATTTGCTTCCACCAATATAGCTAGTGCTGGAGATTGCACACCACCAACATAAGGCTTGAGAGTCGTTGTATTGATAATAGGTAAATCTATATAGGCATTATATAGTTTTGCCAATTTAATTTGAAAAGAGGTTCCGATTCCTCTTTTGCCGCATATCAAATTATCAATGATATGAATATCATAATATTTCTGACCAGTCACACTTGTCGCACTAGTAACCTTAGATAATGTGCAGACAAATTCGTTATAAGATAAATACATTATTACCAACTATTTTGCCAACTGTTTCCCAGAAGTATAGCGGTTAATAAATAGGAAAAGCGTGGGAACTATTGCTTATTACTTCATTGAGGCTCTGGACTGCCCACTCCCTAGTAATGAAGCAATAGCCCACGCCTATACGATATATTACGCCCTTCAGAAAAGGGTACAATAATCCTAAGCGTGAGCAGTATTGCCATTATCTCAGGGAATGAAATTGTCCAGATTTCAATGAGAGATAATATCAAAACGCTCTATATTAAATTGAGTCTTCATCACGGCAAGTCTTTTCATGCCGCTCCAACTCGAATGCAAAGGTAGTGATTATTTCTGAAAGTCGTATCATTTTAAATAAGTTTTTTCTAAGAAATTTAATGTTTAGGCACACAAGTAAGCTATAAATGGGCTATTCATTAATATTTTACCCTAAATCATTGGTATTTTCAGAAAATAGTCGTAACGTTTGCAAACGTAACATTCTAACAATATAATACATAAATGGATGGAGATACAACTGAACGATTATCACAAGAAAGTCAATGCCCAAAAGATGGCTTCCATGGCTTATTGGCGAGAGCATCCGTCTTTGCAATCCGCCGGAATAGTACGCCACTTTCAAAAACACTCTTCACTCTTCACCGGAAGGACATAAATATCTGTAACTTAGAAACTTGCACGGATGAAGAGCTTACGTCACTCTTCACCACTCTTCACCCACTCTTCACCCGGAGCCGCTTACCGGAAAATCTGTGTAAATCTGTGTAAATCTGTGGGACATAAAAAAGAGGTTTTCAGCCCCCCAACCAAACAGGGCGAGCTTCCGATTCAATTCCGTGCGCAATACGAAGGTGAAGAGTGGTGAAGAGTGGTACGTAACTCTTCACCTCTCGCAACCCCAGTGTTTATCGGGGTTTCAGCCGATTTGGTGAAGAGTGAAGAGTAAAAAGAAGAGTGGCGCTTTTATAAAAAAACTCCCGACGTATCGTTTTGTGCCTGGCAATGGCAGATTATTGCCCTGGTAAGGGGCAATGTTGTGCCATAGTAAGGCAATAAGCGATACAAGCCGCTTTACGCCTCGTCAGTACTATTATGGCGACCTCTCAATAACGTCTTTGCACCTTGTAAGTATTATCGCTGTCGCTTGTAAGTACTATCATCGTGCCTTGTAAGTGCTATCTTTGTTGCATCGGTTTTACGTAAAAAGTCTTCGGAGTAACCTTTACTTGTTGCCGGAAGAATTAATATTATAAGCCGGAGAAGCCTATATCTTCAGCCGCACAACAGCTGTTGTGCGCTTGCATATCAGCTGTTATGCGCTCGTCCAACACCTGTTGTGCAAGCGGATATCAGCTGGTGGGCGATGAGTTGTAGGATATAAGTTCTGTGTATGTATATGAACGAGCCGTAAACGGCTTGGATACTTACAAGAAGTATTCGCCAAATTACTCGAAAACTTAATGATGAAAAGTATAATTCTTTAATATTTTGCCCTAAATCATTGGTAATTTCGGGAAATAGTTGTAACTTTGCAAAGTCAAATATCAAGCATTACATCTATGAATAAAGATAATATCAACGAGTTCGCATCCTTCGATGAATATCTTCGACAAGGAGAGCCTTCGCAGAAGGAAAGTGCCGAGAACTGGAAGACGGCTATCGGATTGCAGGCTGTAGATGGGCTGCAACCATCGGCGTATCTCATAGATGTGGCTAAGCGAAACATCGAAGGGGAAATCTCTCTGGATGAAACCAGAAAACTGATTGACTCTTACTATCAGAGCAAGACGGTTCGCACCCCTAAGGATGAAGACGAAGAGGAGGCAGATAAGGTTTCAGCCAACATCGCGAAGATTCTCGCCAGCAAGACCTTTGCCTTCAATACCAACGGATATGTTTCCCTGCATCGAAGAATATTCGAGGGAGTATTCAAGCACGCAGGAGAAATCCGCCAATACGATATTTCCAAGAAAGAATGGGTGCTCGAAGGAGATTCCGTAAACTACCTGAATTGGGAAGACTTGCGAAGAGCCTTGGATTGGGATATTGAGCAGGAAAAGAACTTCTCATATAAAGGTCTGACGGATGATGAAAAGATTGAGCATATTGCCAAATTCATTTCAGGCATCTGGCAAATCCACGCTTTCAGAGAGGGAAACACCCGAACCACGGCAATTTTCACCATTCAATATCTCCGCTCGTTAGGATATGAAGTGAACAACGAAATGTTTGCCAAACACTCCTGGTATTTCCGTAATGCCTTGGTTCGTGCCAACTATCGCAATATTCAGAAAGGCATAGATTACTCTCCTATCTACCTGGTTCGTTTCTTCAGAAACTTACTCCTAAAAGATAGCTGGGTGCTCAAAAACAGATACTTGCATATTCGGCCGACTGATGATTGGAAAGAGCAGCCGAACTTAAATTCTCAAACAGGAAGTGGACAGAAAAACAACTTCATAAATAAAGAAGGAGAAGAAAATGTCCCAAGTTCGTCCCAAGCTTGTCCCAAGTTCGTCCCAAGTTCGTCCCAAGTAGAAGAACTCATTATACGTATAAATAAAGATTATCTATCCATCGGTGATATAATGAACCTGTTTGGATTAAAAAACAGAACCAGATTCAGAAAAGAATACATTACCCCTGCCCTAGCCGAAGGAGCCTTGGAGATGAAATACCCAAACACCCCAAGACATCCACGCCAGCAATATCGAATGACAGAACAGGCAAAGACTTGGAAAGAAGGATATGAGAAAAAGAATAAATAACATCATAATAAAAATAGAAAACAAAAACAAGTAATGAAGAAAAAAGCAACGGTCCTTATCGCCTCTATCATGGCGTTCTGCGGAATCAACACCGCGCACGCTGACGAGGGAATGTGGACGATTTACAACTTGCCTAACGCTGTATATGAGATGATGCAGCGCGAAGGCTTCAGTATGACTTATGACCAGCTCTACAATGGCGAGAACGCCTTGAAGAATGCTGTGGTTAACTTCTCTGGCTATTGCTCAGGCGTAGTCGTTTCTCCAGACGGTTTGGTATTTACCAACCACCATTGCGGTTTCGAGGCTATCAGAAGCCACTCTACCGTAGAACATGATTACATGCTCAACGGATTCTTTGCAAAATCATACGCAGAGGAATTGCCTAACGAGAATATGTTCGTCAGCTTTATGGTTGAACAGAAGGATGTAACCGATAAGGTGATGAGCCTCGGATACGAGAAACTCGACAACAAGAAGCGCGATGAACTCATCGATTCTCTGGAGAACGAGATGACTAAAGAGGCTAAGAAGAACGATTCTACCCTTCATATCACCGTTCAGCCTTTCTACGAGGGCAACAAGTGGTACGCTACTACTTACCGCGACTTCACCGACCTGCGTCTGGTTTTCACCGTACCAAAGTCTATGGGTAAGTTTGGTGGCGATACAGACAACTGGATGTGGCCTCGCCAGACCTGCGACTTCTCTGTATTCCGCATCTATGCCGACCCTAAGACCAATGGTCCTGCTGCCTACAGCAAGGATAATGTGCCTTACAAGCCAAAGCGTTGGGCACAGGTTTCTCTCCAGGGTTACAAGGATGGCGACTATGCGATGACCATGGGTTACCCAGGCAACACAGAGCGCTATCTTTCAAGCTACGGAATCCAGACCATGCGCGATGCTGAGAATGCTCCTCGTGCCCAGGTTCGTGGCGTAAAGCAGGAGGTAATGCAGAAGCACATGCGTGCCGACGAAGCTGTCCGCATCAAGTACGACAGCAAGTACGCCAGCTCTTCCAACTACTGGAAGAATGCCATCGGTATGAACAAGTGTATCGACTCTATCGGCATCGTGAATCTGAAGCGTGAGTACGAAACCCGTCTCCGTGCTTGGCAGGATACAGCCAAGGCTGCCAACGATCTCGCCCATAAGGTAGATTTCGACAAGCTCGCCAAGCTCTACAAGGAGAGCGCAGACGTGAAGTATGCCTGGACCAACTTCTCTGAATCTTTCACAAGAAGAAGCAATATCGAGTTCTCTACCCGTGCCATCAAGCTCCAGACCAACATGGAGGTGAAGGGTCCTGAGAAGAACAAGAAGAAGCAGTATCATGAGTTTGAAGATAACTCTGCAGAATGGGATATGGCGCTCGATAAGGAGGTGCTCGCTACCCTCTTGAAGAACTACAAGGAGCACGTAGATGCAAAATGGTTGCCTAAGTTCTACAAGACCATCGACGCTGAGTTTGGCGGCGACTACGCCAAGTATGTGGATTATCTCTGGGAGAAGTCGCTCATCATGAAGAAGGGTGCCAAGCTCTACTTCAACAAGAAGGGATATGAGAAGGATCCAGGCGTAAGCTTCGGTATGGATCTGAACGATGTATTTGCAGATTTCGCTGCTCAGATGGGCAGCATCAACGATAGCATCGCCGAGCAGGAGAAGTATCTCTGTGCAGCCAAGCTCCGTATGGAGGAAGACATGCCTCACTACAGCGACGCCAACTTCACCATGCGATTGAGCTACGGTCAGGTAGGCGGTTTCGACCTCGGTGGCAAGCCATCTGGTTATTATACCACAGCCGAGAGCATCGTTGAGAAGATGAAGAAGGGCGATAAGGTCATAGATTACTACGCTGAGCCTATCATGCACGAGCTTCTCTCAGAGAAGGATTTCGGCAAGTACCAGGACAAGACGACTGGCAAGATGCAGCTCTGCTTCCTCACCAACAACGATATTACCGGCGGTAACTCTGGTAGCCCTATGTTCAACGGCAAGGGTGAGTTGATTGGTCTTGCCTTCGATGGCAACTGGGACAGCCTCAGCTCTGACATCAACTTCGACAAGCGCCTGGCTCGCTGCATTGGTGTAGATATTCGCTACGTGCTCTACCTGATGGATAAGTGGGGACACGCAGACCGACTCTTGAAGGAGATCAATGCGAAGTAATTCCTATTTGGAAAAATAGAATGATAGAAAGTTTGTCCTGAGAGTAGTCTTAGGATGATAGAAACTTTTATCCTGAGGTAAAGATTAGTCTCAGGATAATATAAAAAAAGAGCGGAAAATCAGCTGTTAACTGTTAACCTGTTAACTCCTGGCTTTCCGCTCTTACTTTATTCTGCTGTTTCGCTATTGCTTATCTTATAGATTCGCAACTTACAGAATTTCTATTAATATTGCGAGATATTATTTAGCTCCTTCAATGAAACCTGACGAGGCTTTTCGGCAAGTTTCTTCTTCAATTCATCCACCGTTATTTCTACAGATGGATTGAAATCGGCAGAGCGCATATAATCAATTACACTCTGATAGAAAGCCTTGCCTTCCGGATATTTCGAAGCCTTCTCCAAATCACTCATGCAGACGAGAAGCTTTCCGGCTCCCACCTTCCATTCCATCACCAAGCCAAGTTTATGATTCCGCTCGATATTATCTATCACCTGAACAATCGGACGATAATCCTTGGAGAAATTGTCAAGCACCAGCGGATGCGATTCCTTGATAACTGGGAACCATTGCCAGTTGGTGTGCATTTCCGTAGGGAATCCCTTGAATATCGGATGTTCCGGATTCGTCAGAATGCCCAGGGTTCCTGGAGAAACTTTCTTCTTGTTGTTCTCGCAGATAGTCTTGAACATGCGATAATTCCAGTAATCCGTCTGGAAGAGTCCGCCAACAGTATAAGGAGTAGCATTATCTACCTGCGAAAGCGTATCATCGGCAGCCACGAAATGACTGGAAGCCGTAGGCATCCAAAGCACCTTTCCACCCTTTTCCAAGACTTTCACTACTTCCTGGTTCAAATCTCTGGCAATGATGACGCCCTTCTTTTCCAAAGCCTTCTTCGGATAAACCCAAAGTTCGTAGGAGTTTCTCGCCTCAGTTCCTTCAATGTTTAATGTAAGAAGCAGCTTGGTAGGTTTCTGCACGTGGAAAACACCATTCAGTTCACCCACATCCACCAAACCTTCATCGTATGAAAAGATGTTCAATACTCCCTCATCCTCAGCCAGATGCCATTTCAGTTTCTTGCCCTTCAGCGAAGAACCGCCATAATTGGCTACCTTTACCTTTGTCTGAATCTTCTCTCCGTCCTCGAAGCAGAACTTCTTCATTTCCAACAGAGGAACCACAGGCGAACACCACTGGCGCCATTCCTCGGGCGTAGTGATTCCCTTGCTCTCCATAAAAGCATCGAGAATGCCTACGAAAGCACTTCCCTGACCGGGATAATCCTGAATATCGAGCAGTTGGAAGCCCGCCATATTCCGGGTTCTCAAATCCATCTCTATATCGGCTTTATAGAGTTTCACGCTCCATAAGCCCGAAGCCTTGTGGAAAGCATCTGCCTGCGAAAGCATTCCGGCTGCAGCCAGCCTGCGACGGAACACTTCAAAGTTATAAGGATGAAGCACTCCGGTGTATTTCTTCATTTCCCGATAATCAGGATAGGTCTGAAACTGTCCTGTTTCGTGAGAGATGATTGGGATTCCTGCCTTATCGCAAGCCTCATCAAAATTCATCATAGAATTAGGATGAAAATGATTGATCATTCCTCCATCGTAGGCATCGGCAAACGAGAAGGAACCACGGGTATGGGTATTGTATTTGCCCCATCCCTCGCCTCCGATGCGGCAAGTGGTGAAGTAATCCATTCCTTCTTTTATTCCCTGATAACCGAGATAGTAATTGCTTCCGAAGGTATAGTATTTATCGGGTGCAATCTTGCGGAAATCATCCACAAACTCCTTCATCTTGTCGATGTCGCCCCAGAGTTCATTACCCAGCGCCATCATTCTGAAAGATGGATGATGACCATATTCTCTGAGGATATTTTCGCCTTCCTGATGCAGGAACGCCATCAGCCTTTCATCCTTCTTGTCAAAAGAGCCCCAGAAAGGAAGTTCCGGCTGAAGATAGATTCCCAGACTGTCCGCTGCCACGAAAGCCGCCTCCGGTGGGCACCAGGAATGAAAGCGCACATGGTTGATTCCATACTCCTTGCAGGTTCCGAGATATTTCATCCAGCCTTCCACGCTCATCTCCACATGTCCCGTCAGCGGCCATACAGCCGCATCGTGTTTGCCACGAAGGAATATCCTATGACCATTGGCGTAAAAGTGGGCGCCCTCAATGTGGAAATCCTTGGCGAAATCAGGCATCTGAAAGGCAGAAGGAGAAGCTACAGAACGGCTAGGGATTGCTCCTGCCAGAGAAGCTACAGAACGGCTTGAGACTGCTCCCGTCAGCGTTTCTGTCGATTTGCAATCGGCAGAAGAGGCAAGCTGGAGTTCTATCCTTCCGATAATTCCATTCCAGTTGGTCTGCGTATCTTCCGTATAAGCATGGCTAGAGCCGTAAACCTGATCAGGCACACCTCTTCCATTATCCACCACGATTTCCAGGAGATGCTTGCCCGGCTTCACCTTCTTTGGCAGAAGATAGCGCTGGGGAGTAGAGATGAAGTTGCAGGAATCCACCAGTTCTCCATCCACATACACCCATGTCGGTCGGGTACGCTCCAGGAAGAGTTCTACCGGCTTCTTCTTCCAGTCCTTCGGGATATTGATTGTTCTCGAATATCTTGCAGCTCCTTTATAGGCATAGAGTCTCGTAAGATGCGTTGTTTCCATCGTATCTTTCGGAGCGAATCCCAGATGGTTCGTATCGATGGTACCGGGAAGGATAGCTCGCTTCACCTCACCCTGCGAGGCACGCTTACTCTTGGCGAAAGCACTACCGCTCTTTCCCAACTCTACATTCCATTCACCAGCGAGCGAAATGCCCTGTGCTTGCAAGCCCAGACTTGCCAGTCCCAGACAAGCGATAAGAATAGATTTCTTCATTTGTTTTATTACAGAATATCTTTTAGGGTTAAAATTGCGTATAAAGATACAATAAATTTGATGTTTACGGCTGCAAATATACAAAAATTGCGGTAAAAACACCGCAATTTACCAAAGAAATTGCTGTATTTTTACCGCAAAATATGGATATTGCATCAAAACATCCCTTTGATGCAGGCTTTCATCTTATTATAAATCGCTGCCTAAATTACTTCTTCTTAGGTCTGCGACGAGCCCAACCTTCTTCCTCGAAGTTTGGCTCCTCGCCCTTGAACTTCACATTATCGTTGTTCTGGAAGAACTGGCGCCAATCGCCTGTATCCTCCTTAGAGCGAGACTTTCTTCCGCCACGAGATTCGCCACGGCTTCCACGGCCGCCCTTTCCACGAGAATCACGAGAGTCTCTTGCATCATCAGAAGAACCTCTGCGACCACGACCTTCAGAACTGCGACCGCCTCTTTCTGAAGAACGGGCGCCTCTGCCCTCAGAACTGCGACCGCCACGGGCTGCTCTGCCATGACCTTCCTCATCAGCATCATTACATCTCACGGTTCTGCCCTTGTACTCAGTACCGTTCAATGCCTTCATCACGCGCTTAGCATCCTCCTCAGGCACCTCGATATAGGCAAACTTACTCAGCAGGTCGATGTGACCCACCTCCTGGCGACCCTTCACGTGCTTGTTCAGATACTGCATGATTTCGCCCGGATAGAAACCATCCGCCTTACCCAAGTTAATGAACAATCTCTTGAAACCAGCCTCAGTCTCATGCTTTCTGCGACCATTGGAAACCTTGCCACGGCCCTCGCCACGGCTTCCACGACCTTCACCGCCACGGGAGCCCTTGCCTGTTTCCGGCTTGATAATTTCAGGAGCGTTCTTATAGTAATCGAGGAACTTACCGAAGGTGATGGTTACCATCTTCTTGATGATGTCCTCCTTGTCGATGTACTCAAACTGGCGGTTGATTTCAGCCATGTATGGTTCAATCTGATCCTCATCCACATCGGTCTTCATGATGTCGTCCATGGTCTTGAAGAGCTGCTTCTTGCAGATTTCCTCTGGGGTTGGCAAAACGCCATCCACGAAGTCCTTGCCAATCTGCTTCTCTATCTGACGAACCTTGAATTTCTCTCTTGTATGGATGATAGAGATGGATGTTCCCTTCTTTCCGGCACGACCCGTACGGCCGCTTCGGTGGGTGTAGCTAGCCACATCATCAGGCAAACCATAGTTGATAACGTGAGTCAGATCATCTACGTCCAAACCACGGGCAGCCACATCGGTAGCCACCAGGAACTGAACGGTATGGTTGCGGAACTTCTGCATGGTGAGGTCACGCTGCTGCTGACTCAAGTCGCCGTGCAGCGCCTCTGCATTATAACCATCCTTAATCAGCTTATCTGCAATATCCTGCGTCTCCAGCTTGGTGCGGCAGAAGATAATCGCAAAGATACGTGGATAGAAATCCACCACGCGCTTCAGGGCGAGATACTTGTCCTTGGCATTTACCAGATAGTAGATGTGGTTTACATGCTCAGCACCCTCGTTGCGCGAACCCACTACGATTTCCTTGTGGTCGTGCAGATAGTTGAGGGCAATCTTCTCGATGTCCTTGCTCATGGTAGCCGAGAAGAGCAGGGTGTTTCTATCCTCAGGCACGTTCTCGAAGATGGCATTGATGCTCTCAGAGAAGCCCATGTTCAGCATCTCGTCAGCCTCATCAAGCACCACGTTGTTCACGTTCTCCAACTGAGCCACGCCACGATTAATCAAATCGAGCAGACGGCCAGGGGTAGCCACGATAATCTGCACACCATGCTTCAGGGTGCGAATCTGGCTTCCGATGTCGGTACCGCCATAAACTGCGGCAATATGCAAACCGTCGATGTACTTGGCAAAACTGTTCAAATCGTCTGCTATCTGGAGGCAGAGCTCACGTGTAGGACTGAGGATGACAGCCTGTGTCTGCTTGCTGCTGGCATCAGTTTTCTGGATTACCGGAATACCGTAAGATGCAGTCTTACCCGTACCGGTCTGCGCCAATGCAATCACATCGTTCTTATTACCAAGCAAATATGGGATTACTTCTTCCTGAACTGGCATTGGATTCTCAAATCCAAGCTCTTCGATGGCACGGCGAATCTCCTCGCTCACGCCCAATTCTTCAAATGTCTTCAAATCTTTTTAACCTTAATTCATTATAATCTAAATGGAAGGCCGAATTCACCCTCCCAGCCATGAATTAGGGTGCAAAATCCTTCCGAAACGCTTGCGGCAATCCCACGCATTTATTAAGATTGCCTAAATTCGGGTGCAAAGATACGAAAAAAATGCGAGTTTCTTGCATTTTTTGCGCAGAATTCATTATCTTTGCATTATCTTTACAGATAAATCGGGCAATATTGCTCCGAACTAGCTAACAAGAATCATAAACATCAACCGAGAAGAACGAATATCGCGTCACAACGACATCGCTTAACCTCGAATAACAAAGAATCGAAAAAAATGAAAAAGGTAATTTTCACCCAGGATTGGATGACAATGCATCCATACGAGAAACCAAACGAAGTAGATCAGTACTATACAGAACTGGCTAACGAAATATACCACGCCCTCGACGAGGCGTGCTTCACCCATCAGTTTAAGAATGTGGAGGATGCCAAGCAGCTTGCACTCAGCATTGCGGGCTACTTTGAGGATGTGATTTCCGGTACAGGAATCTGGAAGACGTTTACTGCAGAATGCAAGAAGCGCTACGGTTCCTACATCCCATTCTATGAGAATGAGGATGATTTCGTTCCGAATACCCTGAACGAAGATGTTCCTGCCTACGATCCGGAAGAGATCAACTTCGCCGACATCAAGTTCCTGTGCTGGCACCATTACCAGCAGAGCACCTACATTCAGGAAGCCGTTCCTTTCCTCTTCAGCACGATGACGCTGGCTGCCAAGCTTGCCTATAATCTGCTCGACAAGGAATATGAGACTGCGCCTGAGAATGAGCGTCTGATTACCTATCTGAGCGAAATGCCTGTACTGGAGGGGCAGAATGAAGAAGAAGAGAAGCAGCTCGACGAAATCCATCGCCGCGACACGTTGGCTTGGTTCCACTATGGCTGCTACTTCAATGTGGGCAATCGCCAGCGCCTGCAGTTCGCTCTCCAGCAGATGGCAAATTCTCCTCAGGGACTTACAGAGCCAATGGCCTACTCCATACAGATGGAGATGACCATTGCCAGCAGAAGCAATCTCCTGGCGCTTACTTCCCTAGAGTGGCTTGAGAAGATTACGACTGAGATGCCTACCCACAAGCTCTGGGAGGATAAGGAATTCAAGGAGAAGATCGAGAAGATGGAGGCGAGCGTAGATCGCGAGAAGGCTATCCACGATTACAACCTGCTCAAAGCAAAGGAATTGGGCGACAAGTTCATTTTCCTGGAGGATGTGAAGACCCTGAAGGAGTTCTTCAAGGAGATTGAGTTCGAATTGCCTAAGGATATCCGATTCCCACAGCAATACGAGAAGGGCATCATCGTAAGCGCAAGTCCTTATACGGGTATCAATATCAGTTTCGGCCTCGCCCACTGCATCGCTTCGCCTGAGAATCCTTACTACAACGCTGAGCGCGCTGAGGATGACAGTTTCGGAATCATCAGCGGCAATGGCCGCCCATTCCCATACGAGATTGTGTGCAAACTGATAGAGAATAATATGTTGCCTGACGCCAATATCTTCACCAGCCGATACATTAGGGAGGCAGGCTTGAAGATTACCCAGGCAAACCTCCAGTTCCTTGCCGATTACTATCTGATGGGCAGAAAGGACAAGGATCTGTCGCCAGCAGAATTGTGGTAAAATCATACAGAATATTCAAAAAGTCCACTACGCTAACGCCATTTTTAAGGGGTTAGCGTAGTAAACTTTTAATATTTAAGAGAAGACGGTACAGAAAAACAGCTGTTAACTGTTAACTCTGTTAACCCCTATTTCAGATTCTTATCCAGAAACTCCAGCATTTTCTCCTGCGCCTTCAGTCCGCAGGAATGAGGAATGTCCCAAAGTTCCGTATCCAGCAGATTATCAGCTCCCTGACTCTTCCAAACCTTGTGCATTTCTGCGAAAGCATCCTTTACGCCAGGTACCGGAAAGAGCTTGTCTTTTGTGCCATTGATGAAGAGCATCGGTTTCGGACAGGCGAGGGAGGCGATGTGAGGATAGTCGAGATACTGCCTCAACCCCGGGATGCAATTCGCAAAACCGCCATTCTCCTTTCTTCCGAATCTCCGGGTAAGCTGAGCATCCGTGGTTACCATCCAGCAGATGGAAGCACTCGTCTTGATTCTATCCGATAAAGCCGAGAGCATCCACGAACGATAGGCTCCCATCGAACAGCCCACGCATCCGATACGCTTCGCATCTACCATCGGCAGCGAAGCCAGGAACTCGGTGCTGGCGATATCATCGTAAGTCATGAAGGCAGAGAGGTCTCGTCCCAGCATCATCATGTTGCCGGCTATCAGGTCGTATTTGTTTCTATCTACGCCCTCCATCCGGCCTCGTTCTCCCCACATCGGAGCATCAATCGAAAGCACTACGTAGCCATGCTTCGCCAGGTAATCGCCCACGTACTGCCCCTCATAAAGCTGGTTTACCCACGCATCTGCATCATCCAATATCTCCTGGTTGACAGCCTTCTTCTTTTCAGAAATCTTCCCATCCGCATCCTGCTCTTCTGAAGCGATGAAGAAAGGGCGAATCATCTTTTCCTTTCCGATAAAAAGATGGGCACCATGGTCGTGGAGCGCCACTACGGCTGGGAATCTCCCCATTTTCTTATTCTGGGCAGAAAGCAGCAATCCATCTACAGCTTTCGAGTTCTTCCCATCTTCTACGTTCGAGTTCTTCCCATCTTCTACGTTCGAGTTCTTCCCGTATTCAGAATCCGGAATCAGAAGATAAGCCGTAATTCGGGAATAGGCGTTGATATTAAAGGCGATTTTCTGTGCCTTATATCCTTCTCTCTGTTCCTCGCCCAATACTTCCATATCCCAAGCCGCAGCCGCTTTCGGAGGCGTCATCATGCATTCAAACACCTTCGCCCTTGCCGCCTTCTTCCACTTCTTGAAGTTCTTAATCGGACTGTTGCCCCAAGCCATCGGATAGGTCAATTCCTTCTTCAGCGTTTCAACGTAAGTAGGAATCTCTCCCTGCCATTCATACTTCTCCCGCTTCTGAAGCTTCGGCTTCGAAGAGGTCTTAGCAGGCGCCATAGAGGTTTGTGTAAGTGCCACAGGGGTCTGAGCAAGTGCCACAGACGCCTGCAACAATGCAATAATACTATATGTGATAATCCTTTTCATTCTATCTTCCTGTTTAAAATTTGTCGATAGGAAATCTATCTTCCTGTTTATAAGATTAGTTATAGTTTGCAAAATTAAGAAATTATCCGCAAAAAGAGCCCAATAATCTCGATATTTTTGCGTACCTTTGCCTAAACATCTATAAATAACGGATAAAACATCAATAAACAACAGATAAAACATTATCAAATAGAAGATAAAGCAAGATGAAAATAGCAGTTTTTTGTTCAGCAAATAAGAATATCGACCCCGACTTCTTCACATTGACTGAAGAGATGGGAAAGTGGATGACAGAGAACGGCCACGACCTGGTTTTCGGTGGCTGCAACTCCGGTCTGATGGATTGCATCGGCAAGTCAGTAAAGGCGAATGGCGGCAGAACCATCGGTGTGGTTCCTACGCTTGTAGAGCGAGGAGGCAGAACCTTCCCAGATCTCGACATCGAGATTCCGTGTGATAATCTCAGCGACCGCAAGGACCTGATGCTTGCCCAGGGCGATATCTTCGTAGCCCTTCCTGGCGGCATCGGCACCCTGGATGAAATCTTCACCATCGCCGCCGCCCACACTATCGGCTACCATCACAAGATGGTGATTCTCTACAACATGAAAGGCTTCTGGAACTCCACCATCGCCCTTTTGGACGATATGGCAGAGAAAAGCATGATTCGTGGCGATTGGCGAGATGTGATTGAAGTGGCAGATAACCTGGAAGAATTGGCAAAGTTCTGCGAGGCATAAAATCCTATATGAAATAGATGAAGAAAGAGCGGAAAAACAACTGTTAACTGTTAACTCTGTTAACCCCCAGTTGTTCTTCCGCTCTTGACATTTTCTTCAAAACAATCTAGCTCTTCCCCAAGAGAAAATCGGAGAGGCTCATCATCAGAATGCCTTCTTCATTATAACCCGAACGATACCTATCCCCTACGATAATCAGTTTGCGAAAGCCATCATTTACATTCAAAAGAGAAGCCTGCTCCTGATCTACCTTCTCCTTATCCGGCAAGGCATAAGCCGACTGGATATAGAGGCGTTCATCATGACGGTTCACCACGAAATCTATCTCAAGATTCCTACGCTGCAGCTTGCCATTCTCATCCCGCTTGAAGCTCTCTACTGACCCCACATCCACAGTATAACCCTGCTTCCGCAACTCGTTATAAACCACGTTCTCCATGATATGGGTGAATTCTATCTGTCGGAAATCTACCACGGCATTTCTGATACCGATGTCCTCGAAATAATACTTGGTACCAGTACCAATATATTTGCGTCCTTTCACATCATAGCGCAAAGCCTCGCTAATGATGAAGGAATCCTGCAGGTTCTCCAGATACCTGCCAATAGTTTTAGTACCGATTTCCACTCCTCCAACAGATTTGAACGTATTAGAAATTCTCTGCACATTCGTACAGGAACCAATCGTAGAAGCCAGAAGGCGCACCAACTCGCGCATTCCATCAGAATTCTTCAGCCGATTACGCTCCAAAACATCCTTCAGATAAACCGTCTCGTAAATCTCACGAAGATAATTCTGTTTCGCTTCAGGAGTTTCTATCTGCGCCACGGCAGGCAATCCACCATAAAGATAATAGTTTTCCAGGGCTTGACGCTCCTCTCCTCCTACCACCTCGTAGTATTCGGCAAAACTCAGTGGATGGATTCGGATTTCCCAACCTCTACCACGAAATTCAGTTATCACATCCTTCGATAAAAATCGGGCATTGGAACCAGTAACATACACTTCGGCATTTTCCACATGGAGATAAGAGTTGAGCACATCTTCAAACTCCTTCACCATCTGAACCTCATCCAAGAGAATATAATACCTATCCTTATCTTTCATCAAAGCATCGATATGCTCCAGCAAAGCATCAGGGTCACGGAGTTTCTTGTTTCTACGGTCTTCAAGATTTACCTGTATGATATGATCTTCCGCAACACCTCTTTCAAGCAAATGCTTGCGGAAGATGTTGAACAAGAGGAAAGACTTACCACAACGGCGAATGCCGGTGATAATCTTTATCATCCCATTGCCTTCTGCCGAGATGAGCTTTTTCAAGTATGCTTTACGTTCAAAATACATAGTTTATGACGTTTTTTTGTGTCAAGACACGGTTTTCTGTCGCAAATATACGCTTTTTACTTGATAACGCCAAACTTTTCCATCGATTTAACTCTTCAGAAACATAAAAAAGGGCACGATTGCTCGTACCCCCTAAATATAATCAGGATGCGTTCATCTTATTGAACTGCAACTTTCTTCACACTACCATCACTATACTTCACGATGTTCAAGCCCTTGGTTGGAGCAGACAATCGCTGACCATTCACGGAATAGCGAGAGAGTTCCTTGGCGTCATTTGAGGTGACTACATTATTGATGCCTGTTGCTTCAAACTCTACGATGTTCTCAAAATAACCAAATTCAGAAAGCCAATAATCATCATAAGTTCCTTTTGGAACGTAAACAGTACATTTTTTTGCATCACAGCCATCAAAAACGTCACTTCCCATATTTGGTAGTTTTTCTGCATATACATAAATAGAAGTTAAACCACTACAGCCAGAGAAGGCGTTAACGCCTATCTCGGTAAGACCAGAAGGGAGGGCTATACTTGTTAAACCACTACAAGACTCGAAGGCGGAAGAGTAAATCATGGTAACACCAGAAGGGAGGGTTATACTTGTTAAACCACTACAGCCAGAGAAGGCGGAAGAGCTAATCTCGGTAAGACC